>Ga0182232_1000011_pt1 | contig 81319 bp, 80 predicted proteins | sample G6R1MG_30_FD_155484 | JGI IMG/M metagenome (GOLD analysis project Ga0182232, IMG submission 155484) | Phyllosphere microbial comminities from miscanthus, Michigan, USA - G6R3_NF_07NOV2016_LD2 MG | ecosystem: Host-associated > Plants > Phyllosphere > Phylloplane/Leaf | place: USA: Michigan... | reverse complement strand
CCTGAACTACAAGTTCGGCTCCTACTAGGACCTAAAGGCGGCGCCCCTCCACGGGGCGCCACCGAACGGAACGCTACGGGAGAGCCCGGCCGAAAGGCCGGGCTCTTTCCGTTTCGGCGCCACCCGTCATGCGGCTGCCATGGGCGGTGCTTAGCAGGACCGCTTTCAGCGCCAGACGGAGCCGATGGATGATGCAGCCGATGCGAACCCGCTCGCAGGCGGCCGAGGCGGCGGAGGATGCCGGCTCGAACGCCAGTTCCAACGCCACCTTCGGCGACGTGGTCGCGGCGCGCTTCGACCGGCGCGACCTCCTGCGCGGCCTCCTCGGTGTCGGTGCCATCGCCGCCGTGGTGACGCCGCGCGCGCTCGCGGCCGGGGAGGCCAGAGGCTCGCAAGGTCAGGCCGCCCGGGATCCCACCCCGACGCGCTTTTCCTTCGCGGAGGTCGAGGCCGGCTCGGACACGCACCACCACGTGGCGGCGGGGCACGACGCCGAGATTCTCATCCGCTGGGGCGATCCCGTCCTGCCGGGCGCGCCGGCCTTCGATCCGCACAACCAGTCGGCCGCCGCGCAGGGGCAGCAGTTCGGCTACAACAACGACTTCGTCGGCTACTTCCCCATGCCGGGCGCCGTCGATCCGGCCGCCCACGGCCTGCTCGTCGTCAACCACGAATACACCAACGAGGAACTCATGTTCCCGGGCCTCGGACGCCAGGATCTCAAGGACATTGCCTTCAAGGGCATGACGAAGGCCCTCGTCGACATCGAGATGGCGGCCCATGGCGGCTCGGTCATCGAGATCCGCCGCACGGATGGCCGCTGGGCCGTGGTGCCGGATTCGAGGTATGCCCGCCGCATCACCGCCGAGACGCCGATGGTCCTCACCGGCCCCGCCGCCGGCTCCGAGCGCCTCAGGACCGTCGCCGATCCCACGGGCCGGGCGGTGCATGGCATGATCAACAACTGCGCCGGCGGCACGACCCCGTGGGGCACGTGGCTCACCTGCGAGGAGAACATCAACTACTACTTCTCCGGCGAACTCACCTCGGATTCGGCCGAGGCCGCCAACCACAAGCGCTTCAACCTGCCGAATACCGCCTATGCCTGGGGCCGGTTCCACGAGCGCTTCGACATCGGCCGGACGCCGTGCGAGCCCAACCGCTTCGGCTGGGTGGTGGAGATCGATCCATTCGACCCCACCTCCACCCCGAAGAAGCGCACCGCCATGGGCCGGTTCAAGCACGAGGGGGCCGCCGGCATCGTCGCCAAGGGCGGCCAATACGTCGTCTATCAGGGCGACGACGAGCGCTTCGACTACGTCTACAAGTTCGTCACCACGGGCCGGGCCGACAGCGGCGACCGCGATCTCCTCGATTCCGGCACCCTCCACGTCGCCCGCTTCGACGCCGACGGGCGCGGCGTCTGGATGCCCCTGGTGTTCGGGCAGGGGCCCCTGACGCCGGAAAATGGCTTCCAGACCCAAGCCGACGTGCTCATCGGCGCGCGGCTCGCCGCCGATCATCTGGGCGCCACCAAGATGGACCGACCCGAGGACGTCGAGGCCAATCCGAAGACCGGCAAGGTCTACGTGATGCTGACCAACAACGGGAAGCGAAAGCCGGATCAGACCGACGCCGTGAACCCCCGCGCCGACAACCGCTTCGGCCACATCGTCGAACTCACCCCCGACGACGGCGACCATGCCGCCACGGGCTTCGCCTGGGAGATCCTGGTCCGCTGCGGCGATCCCAGCATCGCTCAGGTCGGCGCCACCTTCTCGTCGGCTACCACGAAGGACGGCTGGTTCGGCATGCCGGACAATTGCGCCGTCGACGGGCAGGGGCGTCTCTGGGTCGCCACCGACGGCAACTCGGCCTCGCGCACGGGTCGGGCCGATGGCATCTGGGCCATGGAGACGGAGGGGCAGGGGCGCGGTACGGGCAAGCACTTCTTCCGGGTGCCGTGCGGGGCCGAGATGTGCGGACCGTACTTCACCCCCGACGACACCACCTTCTTCGTCGCCGTCCAGCATCCGGGTGAGGCCGACGAGGACGATCCGAAGGCCGCGCCCGCCACCTTCGAAGCCCCGTCCACCCGCTGGCCGGATTTCGATCCGGCCCTGCCGCCCCGTCCCGCCGTGGTGGCGATCACGAAGCGTGGGGGTGGCCGCGTCGGCACCTGAGGCCGCATCCCGCCGCGAAAAGGCTTGCCCTGAGGCCGTCAGCCCTTCTTAACCACCTTTGGCCCATGCATGGGTGGCTTCGCCCCACGGGGGACGGACCTCGGGGTCCGGCCCACCAGGGCGTGAACCCCTTTCTGTTTCCGGTTTGTTCCGGTATGGTCAGAGGATGAAGGCGAATGCTGCACGGTCCCCCTCTGCGATCCGCTCCGCGAAACCCGCGGTCGGGCCGGCCCTCGCGCGAGGCGCTCCGGTGAGCGACCCCGCACGCGACCTCTTCGTCGGTGGCGAGGCCCCCCAAGCGAAGCCCGCCGAGCGCCGTAAGCTCGCGGCGGCACCCGTGCCCACGCCCGTGCCCTTGCCCGTCCCCTCGGCGGAAGCGGGCTACGATGCCTCCGCCATCGAGGTGCTGGAGGGGCTGGAGCCCGTGCGGCGGCGCCCCGGCATGTATATCGGCGGCACCGACGAGCGGGCGCTTCACCACCTCTTCGCCGAGGTCATCGACAATTCCATGGACGAGGCGGTGGCTGGCCACGCCAGCTTCATCGAAGTGGAGTTGGAGGAGAGCGGCCACCTCATCGTCACCGACAACGGGCGCGGCATCCCCGTAGACCCGCACCCGAAATACCCGACGAAGTCCGCCCTGGAGGTCATCATGACCGTCCTGCACGCGGGCGGTAAGTTCGATTCCAAGGTCTACGAGACGAGCGGAGGCCTGCACGGGGTCGGCATCTCCGTGGTCAACGCCCTCTCCGACGAACTCGAGGTCGAGGTCGCGCGCGGCCAGACCCTCTACCGCCAGACCTTTTCGCGGGGGCACGTCCAGGGGCCGCTCGAGACGGTCGGACGGGTGCAGAACCGGCGCGGCACGCGGGTGCGTTTCCACCCCGACGCGCAGATCTTCGGCGCCCTGAAGTTCGATCCGCGCCGCCTGTTCCGCATGGCGCGCTCCAAGGCCTATCTGTTCGGCGGCGTCGAGATCCGCTGGCGCTGCGCACCCTCCCTGCTGGAGGGCATCGACGACGTGCCGGCCGAGACCGTGCACCGGTTCCCCGGGGGGCTTCGCGATTACCTGGCCCGCGACCTCGAGGGCAAGGAGCTCGTCACCGACGCGATCTTCTCAGGGAAAATCACCAAGCCGGGCGGCCACGGGTCCCTCGAATGGGCAGTCGCCTGGATGGTGGTCGATGACGGCGTCTCGGCCTCCTACTGCAACACGATTCCGACCCACGAGGGCGGCACCCACGAGAGCGGCCTGCGCGTCGCCCTTCTGCGGGCCCTGCGCGAGCATGCCGAGCGCGTGAACCAGGCCAAACGCATGACGGCGGTGACCACCGACGACGTCATGGCGACCTGCGCCTCCATGCTGTCGGTGTTCATCCGCGAGCCGGAATTCCAGGGCCAGACCAAGGACAAGCTCGCCACGGTGGAAGCCTCGCGCATCGTCGAGACGGCGATCCGCGACGCGTTCGACCATTGGCTCGCCGCCTCGCCGGCCCAGGCCAACAAGCTCCTCGACTGGGTGATCGACCGGGCCGAGGAGCGCCTGCGCCGTCGGCAGGAGAAGGAGGTCGCGCGCAAATCCGCCACCCGCAAGCTGCGGCTGCCGGGCAAGCTCGCCGATTGCTCGAAGGCCGGCATGGCGGGCTCCGAGATCTTCATCGTCGAGGGCGATTCGGCGGGCGGTTCGGCCAAGCAGGCGCGCGACCGCGCCAGCCAGGCGATCCTGCCCTTGCGCGGCAAGATCCTCAACGTGGCCTCCGCCAGCCGCGACAAGCTCGGCGCCAACCAGCTCATCTCGGACCTGACCCAGGCGCTCGGCTGCGGCACCGGCAACGCGTTCCGCCTGGAAGACCTTCGCTACGAGAAGGTCATCATCATGACCGACGCCGACGTCGACGGCGCCCATATCGCCTCGCTGCTCATCACCTTCTTCTACCGGCAGATGCCCAAACTCATCGACCGGGGGCACCTCTACCTCGCGATTCCCCCCCTCTACCGCCTGACCCACGGCGCCAAGACGGCCTATGCCCGCGACGACGCCGACCGGGAGCGGGTGATCAAGACGGTGTTCAAGGGCGCCAAGGTCGAGATCGGCCGCTTCAAGGGCCTGGGTGAGATGATGCCGGCGCAGTTGAAGGAGACCACCATGGACCCGAAGAAGCGCACGCTCCTGCGCGTCGAGGTCCTGGAAGAGGCCCGCGCCTCCACGGGCGACGCCGTCGACCGCCTCATGGGCAACAAGCCCGAGGCCCGTTTCGCTTTTATCTCCGAGCGTGCCGCCTTCGCGGACGGCGCGGAGCTGGATATCTGAAGTACGGGTCTCGAAGGGCCGAGCCCTTCGCGGGTCCCCAGGGCAGAGCCCTGGGAAGCTGTCGGGCTCTGCCCGACACCCGCCGAAGGGATGATCCCTTCGAAAACCCGGATCAGGCTTTCTTGGCCGCTGCCTTGCGTGGGGCGGCGGGCTTCTTGGCCGGGGCTTCGGCGTCGGCTTTCTTCGCGGGCGCCTTGCGCGGGGCGGCCTTCTTCACCGGTGCGTCGTCCGCGTCGCCATCCGTCTTCTTCGCGGCCGCCTTCTTGGCCGGTGCCTTTTTGGCTGCGGTCGATTTCGCCGCCGTCTTGCGGGCCGGGGCGCGCTTCTTTCCGCCCCCGGATGCCTCGCGGGCGGCGATGAGCTCCAGGGCCTGCGGCAGATCGATGTCTTCCGCCGCCATCGTCTTCGGCAGTGTTGCGTTGGTGGTGCCGTCGGTGACGTAGGGGCCGTACTTGCCCGACTTCACCACGATGGGCTTGGCCGTCTCGGGATGGGTGCCGAGCGCCCGGCCCGGATCGGCGGCGGGGCCGCGCCGGCCCCCGCCCTGCTCCTTGGCCACGATGATGTCGATGGCCCGGTTGGCGCCGATCTCGAGCACGTCGTCGTCGCGCCCGAGATTCGCGTACATCTTGCCGTGCTGCACGTAAGGTCCGAACCGGCCGAGATTGGCCAGGATCGGCTCGCCGGTCTCGGGATGCCGGGCGACCTCACGCGGCAGCGACAGGAGTTTCAGGGCCTTTTCCAGATCCACCGCCGACGGGCTCAGGCCCTTCGGGATCGATGAGCGCTTGGGCTTGGCCGCCTCCTTGTCCGTGGAGGCCTCGCCGAGTTGCACGAACGGGCCGAAGCGCCCATCCCGCAGCGTCACCGCCAGGCCGGAAACCGGATCGGTGCCGAGCACCCGCGTACCCGGCTGGCCGCCATTCTCCGAGGAGCCGTCGCCGTCGCCCTCGACCCCGTTCGCGGCGAGCTGGCGGGTATACTTGCACTCGGGATAGTTCGAGCAGCCGACGAACGCGCCGAACTTGCCAAGCTTGAGCGAGAGCTGGCCGGCGCCGCAGGTCGGGCAGGTGCGCGGGTTCGAGCCGTCGGCTTTCTCGGGGAAGATGTGGGCGCCGAGCAGGTCGTTGAGGGCGTCGAGCACCTCCGTGACGCGCAGCTCCTTGGTGCCCGCGATGGCGGTCGAGAAGTCCCGCCAGAAGTCGCGCAGCACCTCACGCCAGTCGATCTCGGCGTTCGAGACCCGGTCGAGCTGTCCCTCCAGATCGGCGGTGAAATCGTACTCGACGTAGCGCTTGAAGAAGCTTTCGAGGAAGCCGGTGACGAGGCGGCCCTTGTCCTCGGCGACGAGCCGCTTCTTCTCGATCTTCACGTATTCGCGGTCGCGCAGGGTCTGCAGGATCGCCGCGTAGGTCGAGGGCCGGCCGATGCCGAGTTCCTCCATGCGCTTGACGAGGCTCGCCTCGGAGTAGCGCGGCGGCGGCTCGGTGAAGTGCTGGGTCGAGGCGATGCGCTCGCGCTTGAGCGCGTCACCGGCCTTCATCGGCGGCAGGCGCTTGCCGTCCTCGTCCTCCTCGTCGTCCTTGCCCTCCTGATAGAGGGTGAGGAAGCCGTCGAACTTCACCACCTGACCCGTGGCCCGGAGGTCGAGTTTGCGCGGGCCGACCGCGGCGGCGATATCGACGGTGGTGCGCTCCAGCTCGGCCGATTCCATCTGGCTCGCCACCGTGCGGATCCAGATGAGTTCGTAGAGCTTCGCCTGCTCGGCATCCACCGTGCGGGCCACGGTCTTGGGCAGGCGGCTCATGTCCGTGGGGCGCACGGCCTCGTGGGCCTCCTGCGCGTTCTTGGCCTTGGTGCTGTACTTGCGCGGCGCCCCCGGCAGGTAGGCCTCGCCGTATTCCTTGGCGATGACCCGGCGCGCATCGGCGATGGCTTCCGGCGCCATGTCGACGCCGTCGGTCCGCATGTAGGTGATGAGGCCCACCGTCTCGCCGCCGATCTCGACGCCTTCGTAGAGCTTCTGGGCGGCGCGCATCGTTTGAGCCGGGGCCATCCCGAGCTTGCGCGAGGCTTCCTGCTGCAGGGTCGAGGTGGTGAAGGGCGGTGCGGGGTGGCGCTTGGCGGGCTTGGCCTCGACGGTGGCGACGGAGAACGTCGCGAGTTCGAGGTCGCGCTTGAACGCCGCCGCCTCTTCGCCGGTGCCGACGTCGAGGCGCTGGATCTTCCGGCCGTCCGCGCCCGTGAGCCGGGCCTCGAACATCGCGCCGGCCTCCGTCGCCAGGGTCGCGACGAGGGACCAGTATTCGCGGGGTTTGAACACCTCGATCTCGCGCTCGCGCTCGCAGACGAGGCGCAGGGCCACGGACTGGACGCGGCCGGCCGAGCGCGCGCCGGGCAGCTTGCGCCACAGCACGGGCGAGAGATTGAAGCCCACGAGGTAATCGAGGGCGCGGCGCGCCAGGTAGGCGTCGACGAGAGCCTGGTCGATCTGGCGCGGGTTGCGCATGGCGGTGTCCACCGCCGCCTTGGTGATGGCGTTGAACGTCACCCGCTCGACGGGCATGCCCTTGAGGGCGCGACGCGCATTCAGCGCCTCGACCACGTGCCAGGAGATGGCCTCGCCCTCGCGGTCCGGATCGGTCGCCAGGATCAGGCCGTCGGCCCCCTTGAGCGCCTTGACGATGTCCGAGACGCGCTTCGACCCCCGGTCGTCGAGCTCCCACAGCATGTGGAAATCCGCCTCCGGATCGACGGACCCGTCCTTGGCCGGGAGGTCGCGGATGTGCCCGAACGAAGCGAGCACCTCATAGTCGCGCCCCAGGTATTTGTTGATCGTCTTGGCCTTGGCCGGCGACTCGACGACGACGACTTTCATGGAGGAATTCCGGCCTCTCGGGAGGGTCTCGTCCGCAACGACCGGTTGCGTGCGCGGATGCGCTGCGGCGGAAGCGGCGGGGCGGGCCGCCTCCCGGGGGAGGGGCCTGTCGCGGGCCATGAAGTGGGTTAACCCTCGGGCGATGTCAAATGGGGACACTTTGCCGGTTGTGCCGGCCCGCTCCCGCACGGCCTTCGTCTTGCGGGCGCTGCGCGCCCGCTGTAGCGCATGACCCCGTGAAGATTGGCTCCGTGATGACCAGCGCCCCGACTCCCGGCTTCCCCCACCGCCACCTCCTCGGCATCGAGGGGCTGTCGCGCCCCGACATCGAGGCCCTGCTGGAACGGGCCGATGCCGCCGTGGCCCTATCGCGGCAGGTGGAGAAGAAGCGCACGACCTTGCGCGGGCGCACCCAGATCAACCTGTTCTTCGAGCCCTCCACCCGGACGCAGGCCTCGTTCGAGCTCGCCGGCAAGCGGCTGGGCGCCGACGTGATGAACATGTCGGTGGCCTCCTCCTCGGTGAAGAAGGGCGAGACCCTCATCGACACCGCCGCCACCCTCAACGCCATGCGCCCCGATATCATCGTGGTGCGCCATCACGCGGCGGGCGCCGTGCATCTCCTGGCCCGCAAGGTCGACTGCGCCGTGGTCAATGCCGGCGACGGCGCCCACGAGCACCCGACTCAGGCGCTCCTCGACGCCCTGACCATCCGCCGCAACAAGGGCCGGATCGAGGGCCTCACGGTCGCCATCTGCGGCGACGTGCTCCATTCGCGCGTCGCCCGCTCCAACATCATCCTGCTCCAGGCGCTCGGCGCCCGCGTCCGGGTCATCGGTCCCTCGACGCTGCTGCCCACGGGCCTCGCGCGCTTCGGCGTCGAGGTCTTCACGGACATGCGCAAGGGGCTCGCCGGGGCCGACATCGTCATGATGCTGCGCCTCCAGCGCGAGCGCATGAACGGCTCGTTCGTGCCGAGCGTGAAGGAGTACTTTCGCTATTTCGGCCTCGACGGCGACAAGCTGGCGCTGGCCGCCCCCGACGCCCTGGTGATGCATCCGGGGCCGATGAACCGCGGCGTCGAGATCTCCTCGGAGGTGGCCGACGGGGCGCAGTCCCTCATCCGCGAGCAGGTCGAGATGGGAGTGGCCGTGCGGATGGCCGTGCTCGAAGCCCTGGCGACGCACCTGCCGAACGCGTGAGTCCGATGTCCCAGCCCCCGCTTCTCCTCACCAACGCCACCCTGTGCGATCCGGCCGCCGGCCGGCAGGCGCCCGGCCACGTTCTCGTGCGCGAGGGTCGCATCGCCGATATCGCCTGGGGGGCCGCCTTAGTCGCGCCCGAGGGCGCCGAGACCATCGACTGCGCCGGGCACGTTCTCTCCCCCGGCCTCATCGACATGCGGGCCTTCGTGGGCGAGCCGGGGGCGGAGCACCGCGAGACCCTGGCCTCCGCCAGCGCGGCGGCGGCGGCGGGCGGCGTCACCACCCTGGTGTGCATGCCCGACACCAACCCGGTGATCGACGGGCCGGCCATCGTCGATTTCGTCCTGCGCCGGGCCCGCGACACGGCCTGCGTCCATGTCCTGCCGGCCGCCGCCATCACCAAGGGCTTGGCCGGCCGTGAGATGACGGAGTTCGGCCTGCTGCAGGAGGCCGGCGCCGTCGCCTTCACGGACGGGCTCAAGGCCGTCGCCAACGCCCAGGTCCTGCGCCGGGCCCTCACCTATGCGCGGGATTTCGACGCGCTGATCATGCAGCATGTCGAGGAGCCCGACCTCGTCGGCGAAGGCGTGATGAACGAGGGCGAGATGGCCTCGCGGCTCGGGCTGCTGGGCATCCCGCGCGAGGCCGAGACGGTGATGCTGGAGCGCGACATCCGCCTCGTGCGCCTCACCGGCGCCCGTTACCACGCGGCGATGATCTCAACCGCCGATTCCGTCGAGATCGTCCGGCGGGCCAAGGCGGACGGCCTGCCCGTCACCTGCGGCGCGTCCGTGAACAACCTCGTTCTCAACGAGGGCGATATCGGCCATTACCGCACCTTCTGCCGGCTCTCGCCTCCCCTGCGCCACGAGACCGACCGGCTTGCCCTCGTGGCGGCCCTGAACGAGGGCGTGGTCGACGTGATCGTGTCGGACCACAACCCGCAGGATGTCGAGACCAAGCGCCTGCCCTTCGCCGAGGCCGCCGACGGGGCGCTCGGCATCGAGACCCTGCTGGGCGCGGCCCTGCGCCTCGTCCACACGGGCGACATCGCCCTGCCGCGCCTGCTGGCGGCCTTGACGGCGCATCCGGCAAAAATCCTCGGCCGTGAGGCCGGGCGCCTCGCCTTGGGCGCGCCGGCCGACCTGACGCTCATCGACCTCGACGTGCCCTACGTCCTCGACAAGCGCCGCCTGAAGTCGCGCTCGAAGAACTCGCCCTTCGACGAGGCCCGGCTGCAGGGGGCCGCCATGCTCACCCTCGTCGGCGGCCGGATCGTGTTCCGCGACCGGAGTTTCGCATGACCCCGGCCGAGGCGGCCTCCCTGCCGATGCTGTTCGCGGGTCTCGCCGGGGGCTATCTCCTCGGCGCGATCCCGTTCGGGCTGATCTTCACGCGGCTTGCCGGCCTCGGCGACGTGCGGGCCATCGGCTCGGGCAATATCGGCGCCACCAACGTCCTGCGCACGGGCCGCAAGGGGCTGGCCGCCGCCACCCTCCTGGGCGATGCCCTGAAGGGCACGGTCGCCGTCCTCGCCGGCCTTCATTTCGGCCTGGAGCCGGCCCTGGCGGCTGGCCTGGGGGCCTTCCTCGGCCACCTGTTCCCCGTCTGGCTCGGCTTCAAGGGCGGCAAGGGCGTGGCGACCTTCCTGGGCGTGCTCCTCGCTCTCAGCCCCGTGGGGCTCCTCGCCTTCGCGGCGATCTGGCTCGGCCTCGCCTTCGGCTTTCGCTACTCGTCGCTGGCAGCGCTCGCCGCCTCGGCCGCCACGCCCGTCGTCCTGTGGGCGCTCGGACAGCCGGGGGTTGCATGGCTCTTCCTCCTGCTCGCAGCCCTGCTATGGTGGAAGCACGCGCCCAACATCCGCCGGCTCCGCGCCGGCACGGAAGGGCGTATCGGGCAGAAGGGCTAAGAGTGCCTTGTAGAACTCCCGACTCCGGACGGTTCTCGCCTTGAGCCGGACGGTGCCACGGGCGTTTTGTGAGAGACACTCCGACCCGCCGCCCGGCCGCGATGGGGGCAGGGATGCAACTCAACGATGCCCAGCGCCTCGACTGGCTCCGCCTCATCCGCGCCGAGGGCATCGGCCCGCGCACCTTCCGCACCCTGATCAACCGCTTCGGCGGCGCCGGAGCCGCCCTGGAAGCCCTACCGACCCTCAGCGGTCGCGCCGGCCAGCGCGTCGTCCCGCCGACCCGCGCCGAGGCGCAGGCCGAGCTCACCGCCGCCGCCCGCCTCGGCGTGCGCCTCGTGGCCCTGGGCGAGGCCGAGTATCCGAAACTCCTCCAGGCCGCCGATTCGGCGCCGCCGCTCCTGGCCGTGCGCGGCGACCCGGCGGTCCTGAACCGGCCGGCCGTGGCCATCGTCGGCTCGCGCAACGCGTCGGCCGCCGGCCTGAACTTCACCGAGCGCCTGTCGCGCGACCTCGGGGAGGCCGGTCTCGTAGTGGTCTCGGGACTGGCGCGCGGCATCGACGCCCGTGCCCACAAGGCCGCCCTCCGGCCGGGAACCGTGGCGGTGCTGGCCGGCGGCCAGGACCGGATCTATCCGACCAACCACGCCGCCCTCGTCGAGGCGATCCTGGAGGCCGGCGGGGCGGTGGTCGCCGAGATGCCCATGGGCTGGGAGCCGCGCGGGCGCGATTTTCCCCGGCGCAACCGCATCATCTCGGGGCTCAGTCTCGGCACCGTCGTGGTCGAGGCGGCGCGGCGCTCGGGGTCCCTCATCACCGCCCGCTTCGCCCTGGAGCAGGGCCGCGAGGTCTTCGCCGTGCCGGGCTCGCCCCTCGACCCGCGCGCGGAAGGCACCAACGATCTCATCCGCCAGGGCGCCACCCTGGTGGCGGAGGCCGCCCACGTCCTCGAGGCGGTGGCCCCCCTGGTCGACCGCGACTTGTTCGGCGCCGCGCCCCTCGCCCTCGAGCGTCCGGATCTCGCCGACGCGCCGATCTTCTGGGACGAACTCGACGTCGACGGGATCGTACTGCCGATGGCGGCGGAGTCCTTCGACCCGCCCGAACCCACGGACGACCGCGCCCGCCTCGTCGGTCTGCTCAGCCCGACCCCCATCGGCACCGACGACCTCGCCCGCGCGGCGGGCCTGAGTGTGCGGGTGGTGCAGACGACGCTCCTCGAACTCGAACTCGACGGGCGGATCGAGCGGCACGGCAGCGGGGCGGTGTCGCTCGTGGGGTGAGGGCGCCTCAGCGCAGGTAGATCACGCTGTAGAGGGTCCGCCGCAGCTCGCCCTCCAGCAGCCAGATCCGGCCGTTGTGGCAGCGTGCACGGATGCCCGCCCGCATCCGGGCGCAATACTCGCCGGTGTTGTCCTGGACCAGGTACTCGCACGTGCCCGCTCGCTTGCGCCGGCCGATGACCACGCTCGAATGGTCGGCGGCGAGGTCCGGATCCTTCGGGTCGCGGTCCTGCAGGATGTACCAGCTGTAGCCGATGGCCGGCGCCCGGCCATGGTCGAGGGCGTAATCGACCCGGGCCATCAGGCGGGCGATCTCGCGGCGCGCCGGCGGTTTCCCGGCTTCCAGCATCGCCATGAAGTCGAGCTGGTTGGCGGCGACGCGGGAGGAGACCGGCAGCAGGGGCACGGGCAGGGGGAGCCGCCGGCACAGGGTCTCGACCCGCCGTAGCCAAGCGTCGTTGAAGGCGTCCGCCCGCCGCGAGCGGAGTTTGTCCACCGTGGCGCCGACGCGGCGCGGGCACTGGTTCGGCGCCCGCAAGGGGGCGCCGTAGCGCAGGGCGGCGTAGGTGGGGAGGAAATGCGCGTAGCCCTCGTGCGAGGGCAGGTCGCGCTCCTCGCACAGGCCGCCGAGGTTGTAGAGCAGGGCGGCGGCATCCTCCTCGCCCCCCTCCAGCTTGTCGAAATACGGCTGCAGGCCTGGATTGCCGACGGGGTTGATGTCGGCGGCGTTCCGGCCCCAGGCGATGTCGGCGGGGTAGGCCGGATGCGCCCTCAGATGCGCCCTCAGGGCCGGATCGGGCAGGGATGCGAGCCGGGCGGGATCGGCGAAGTAGAACTTGCCCGCCACGTCCAGGGGCGAGACCGCCCGGCCGACGCGCTGCGAGATCATGTCGGCGGTGGCGTAGGCAAAGCAGATGGCGCTGTCGCCCTGCCCGACGGGGATCTCGGTGGGCTTGGGCGAAATCAGAACCCCGCCCGGGAGCCGGTGGGTGCTGGGCGGCAGGGCGATCCGCACCGGACCGCATTCGGGGTTGCGGGCGTAGGCCGGATGGGCCGGCAGGATGCGCGGATCGACGCCCTCGGCCGTGGCCGCCGCGCCGGCCGCGACGGACAGGATGAGGGCGCCGCAGGCCGCGCGGACCCGTCGCCCGACCCCTCCCTCGACCGTCTGCCGACCCATGCCCGGTTTCCCTGCTTCGTCCGCTGCCATCGCTCGCCGTGGAGCCATTCGGGGTCCGGGCGAGGGTCCGGAGCGCGACCGATCCCCCAGGGTGAGGAGGTTGCGTGCGCTTCGACACGTCATGACGGACAACGACTTCCTATCTCAAGTCCAGACAGAAAGAAACGAGCCGGATCGCCGGCTTGTCCTGTGAAGGAGCTTGAGACCTAAAATGAAGACCCGTATCGCCGCCATCGCCGCCGCCGTTGTTCTTGGCGTTGCTCCGATCTCGTCTGCCATGGCCTTCGAGCGCACCGGCCGTTACACCGGATTCACCTCCTACGACGTCGAGACCACGGGTTCGGTCACCGCCCCGCGTGCTCCGTCCACGTTCGGGTGCCCGATGAATTCGGCCGCCGAGGGCAACGCGAACCAGCAGAACTTCCCCGTGATGCAGTACGGCCAGACCTCCGGCGGGAACCGCTGCTGATCCGGACGGGTGAGGCGACAGGCATGGTTCTGAAGGGCTTCTCCTACGCGATGATTGCTGCCTTCGCGGGCGGCCTCGTCTACACCCTCGTTGGGGCGTCCCAGGTTCTACTGAACCTGTAGGCACACCGACCGAACGACAGCCTGGAGACAAAACGGCGGGGCCAAGGCTCCGCCGCCTGCGCGTCCGGCTCCGGACTCAGGCGTCGTCCACCTCGAGCACGCCCCGCATCTGATCGAGGCAACCCTGCAGGATGTAGGCCGCGGCCAGCATGTCGACGACTTCGCCGCGCTTGGCGCGCGAGGCGTCGGCGGCGATGAGGGCGCGGGTGACGGCGGCTGTGGACAGACGCTCGTCGCAGAACAGCACCGGCAGGTCGAGGAGCGGCTTGAGGTTGCGCACGAACGAGCGGGTGGATTGCACCCGCGGCCCCTCGCTCCCGTCCATGTTGAGGGGAAGCCCCATGACGAGGCCGCCGACCCCGTGGGTCTCGCAGAGCTGGCGCAGGCGGGCGACGTCGGGGGTGAACTTCACCCGGCGGATGGTCTCGAGGGGCGAGGCGATCTGGCGCCCGACATCTGACAAAGCGAGCCCGATGGTCTTGGTACCGAGATCGATCCCGATGAGGCGGCGCCCGCCCCGCGACGCCTCCGCGAAGGCGCGGATCTCGGCCTCGGTCATGTGTCTCGCTCTCCCGTGATCCGCTGTCCTGATCGATCCGGGGGCGGGTGGCAATCCGCTCCGCCCGTCAGTGCGTGACGGGAACCGCGTCGCCCACGAAGGTCGAGGGCAGGGGGGCCGCCGCCATCCCGAGGATGCCGCGCACGGCCGGCCCCTGGAGCCGCCGCATCAGGTCTTCGAGGTCCGCGCCGCCGAAGCGGACGGATTCGAGATCGGCGCCCATCACCCAGATTTCGTATTCGGGCCGGTCCGGAACCACGTCCCAGAACAGGAATTCGCCGGCCTCCGTACGGCCGAAGAAACAGGCCCGCTCCACCACGGAGGGATCGTCGCCCTCCACCTCGAACGCGGGATCGGGACGCGCGGCGACGACGGCGCCGATGCTGTGGGCCATGAGCTCCGAGCCGGTTACGAGGTCGGTCTCCGGATCGGAGCCCGGCGTCAGCACCCGGACATGTCCGGCCGCGAGCCCGGCGCCCCAGCGGCGGCAGAATGTCCGATAGGAGGCGGGGAGGGGAAAGCCCAGCTCCGCCTCGGCGCGGGTGAGGTCCGCCTCCCCCGCGACCGGCCCGGGCACGCCCTGCGCGAACACCGCCTCCCACATCCCCCCATCCTCCCTGCCGTCCGCCTTCATGTCTTCGACTCCGTGGAGATTAACCTTACGCAGACGTAACCCTGGCCTTGCCGGGATCGGCCGGCCCATAGCATCGTTAATGGAACGTTAACGTCGCAGGGGCGCCCATGAACCCGTCCGGAACACATCCCGTCGCCGCAGCCGGTCTCCGCCGTTCCATGCCGTTCCGGCACAAGCTCATGCTGCTGCTCGCCGTCGAACTCGTCGCCGTCGGCTTGCAGCAGGCCGATCGGAAGCCCTACCACACCGGCGTCACCGTCGAGACGCCCGCCCGCTCCGGCCATGTCATCACCTGAGAGCCGCACCCGACCCGGCGTTGCGAGCCCGCGAAGGCGGGTGCTATAGGCCGGCGATGTTCCGTCGCGGCCTCCGAGCCCCGGCGCATCTGGGTTGGGGGCTGAAGGCAGCATGTCGGTCGACGCAACGACGGTGAGGCGCATCGCGCATCTGGCGCGCATCGCGGTGAGCGAGGAGGAGGTCGCCCCCCTCCAGGGCGAACTCAATGCGATCCTGGCCTTCGTCGAGCAACTCGGTGCCGTCGATGTCACGGGTGTCGCGCCGATGACTTCGGTGACCCCCATGGCGATGAAGAAGCGCGCCGACACGGTGACGGATGGCGGCTACGCCTCGGACGTGGTGTTCAATGCGCCCGAGACCGAGGACAATTACTTCCTCGTGCCCAAGGTGGTCGAGTAGCGTCGCCGCCGATTCCGCATCGCTCAAGATTTCGCCGGATCGTTCGGCGCCGGTGACGGCGACGGGATCGCGGCCCCGAGGACCCGAAGCCCCCATGACCAGCCTGAACGAACTCACCCTGGCGGAAGCCCGCGACGGCCTGAAGGCCAAGGATTTCTCCGCCGGCGAGCTCGCCAGAGCGCATATCGCCGCCATGGAGAAGGCGCGCGGCCTCAACGCCTACATCCTGGAGACGCCGGAGCGGGCCCTCGCCATGGCGGAGGTGGCCGACACCAAGATCGCCGCCGGCGAGGCGCGTCCCCTCGAGGGCATTCCGCTGGGCATCAAGGACCTGTTCTGCACTCACGGGGTCGTCACGACCGCGGGCTCGAAGATCCTCGAAGGGTTCCAGCCGCATTACGAGTCGGCCGTGACCCACAATCTCTGGCGCGATGGCGCCGTGATGCTGGGCAAGCTCAACCTCGACGAATTCGCCATGGGTTCTTCGAACGAGACCTCGGCCTACGGCGACGTCGTCTCGCCCTGGCGGCGCAACAATTCCGACACCAAGCTGGTGCCGGGCGGCTCGTCGGGCGGCTCGGCGGCGGCGGTCGCGGCGCATCTCTGCCTCGGCGCCACCGCCACGGATACCGGCGGCTCCATCCGCCAGCCCGCCGCCCTGACCGGCACGGTGGGCATCAAGCCGACCTACGGGCGCTGCTCGCGCTGGGGCACGGTGGCCTACGCCTCCTCCCTCGACCAGGCCGGCCCCATCGCCCGCACGGTACGCGACTGCGCCATCCTACTCGGCTCCATGGCGGGCCCCGACGCGCGCGACACCACCTGCGCCGACCTGCCCGTGCCGGACTTCGAGGCGGCGGTGTCGCGCGGGGTGAAGGGCCTCACCATCGGTATCCCGAAGGAGTACCGGGTGGACGGCATGTCCGCCGAGATCCAGGCCCTGTGGGATCGCGGCGCCGAAATGCTGAAGGACGCGGGCGCCACGGTGCGGGAGATCTCCCTGCCGCACACGCCCTACGCCCTGCCGGCCTACTACATCGTCGCCCCGGCCGAGGCGTCCTCGAACCTGGCCCGCTACGACGGCGTGCGCTACGGCCTGCGGGTCCCCGGCAAGGACATCGCCGGGATGTACGAGAACACCCGCGCGGCGGGCTTCGGCCGCGAGGTCAAGCGCCGGATCATGATCGGCACCTACGTGCTGTCGGCCGGCTACTACGACGCCTATTACGTCCGCGCCCAGAAGATCCGCACCCTGATCAAGCGCGACTTCGAGGAGGCCTACGCCTCCGGCATCGACGCGATCCTCACCCCCGCGACCCCGTCCGCCGCCTTCGGCCTCGGCGAGAAGGGCTCGGGCGACCCCGTCGAGATGTATCTGCAGGACGTGTTCACCATCACGGTGAACATGGCCGGTCTCCCCGGTCTCTCGGTGCCGGCCGGCCTCGATGCGCAGGGGCTGCCGCTCGGCCTCCAGCTCATCGGCCGACCCTTCGACGAGGAAACCCTGTTCGCCGCCGCCCAGGTGATCGAGACGGCGGCCGGGCGCACGAAGCTGCCGGCCGCATGGTGGGCTTGAAAGCGCGCCGATGACCGTCCCGATCTATCCCTTCGAGGTCTGGATCTGGGCCGCCTTCGATCCGGTCTTGATCGGCATCGCCCTGGTCATGGGCTGGAAGTCGGACCAGTTCGTGAAGGTCATCCTCGTCTCGCTCATGGCCTTCGCGGTCTCGGTGCTCGTCTCGTGGGCCGTCACCGCCATCGGCATCCCCTGGCCGGCGCCCGTGAGCCACGACGGGCCGACCTTCTTCCCCGTGCGCTGGATCGCGGGCTTCCTCTGGGGCACCCTGGGGTTCGTCGCTCATCAGATCTACCGGCGCCTCGCTTGACCGTGCGGGCGACGGCTCTCACCTTCATGGCGCCTTGGCGCTTCCAACTCTGAATCCGGGCCATCATGACCGCAGCCGTGAACCCCAAGAAACTCATCAAGGGCGGCCTGCACGACTGGGAGGTCGTGATCGGCATGGAGATCCATGCCCAGGTCACCAGCCGCTCGAAGCTGTTCTCGGGCGCCTCGACGGAATTCGGGGCCGAGCCCAACGACCACGTCTCCCTCGTGGACGCGGCCATGCCTGGCATGCTGCCCGTCATCAATGAAGAGTGCGTCGCCCAGGCCGTGCGCACGGGCCTCGGCCTCAAGGCGCAGATCAACCACCGCTCGGTGTTCGACCGGAAGAACTACTTCTATCCGGACCTGCCCCAGGGCTACCAGATCTCGCAGTTCAAGGACCCCATCGTCGGCGAGGGCGAGGTCTTGGTCGATCTCGTGGACGGCGAGTCCATCACGGTGGGCATCGAGCGCCTGCACCTCGAGCAGGATGCGGGCAAGTCGCTCCACGACCAGAACCCGACCCAGAGCTTCGTCGATCTCAACCGCTCGGGCGTCGCCCTGATGGAGATCGTGTCGCGGCCGGATCTGCGCTCCTCCGAGGAGGCGCGCGCCTACGTGACGAAGCTGCGCACCATCCTGCGCTACCTGGGCACCTGCGACGGCGACATGGAGAAGGGTTCGCTCCGGGCCGACGTGAACGTGTCGGTGAGGAAGCCCGGCGACCCGCTGGGGACCCGCTGCGAGATCAAGAACGTCAACTCGATCCGCTTCATCGGTCAGGCCATCGAGGTCGAGGCAAGACGTCAGATCGCGATCATCGAGGATGGCGGCACCATCTCCCAGGAGACCCGCCTGTTCGATCCGGGCAAGGGCGAGACCCGCTCCATGCGCTCCAAGGAAGAGGCGCACGATTACCGCTACTTCCCCGATCCCGATCTGCTACCGCTCGAATTCGACCAGGCCTATGTCGACGCCCTCGCCGAGGGCCTGCCCGAACTGCCCGACGCCAAGAAGGCGCGCTTCATCGCCGATTACGGCCTCAGCCCCTACGATGCCGGCGTGCTCATCGCCGAGCGGGCGAGCGCCGATTACTACGAGGCGGTGGCCCAGGGCCGCGACGGCAAGGCGGCGGCGAACTGGGTGATCAACGAGCTGTTCGGCCGCCTCAACAAGGAGGGCAAGACCATCGAGACGAGCCCGGTCTCAGCGGACCAGCTCGGCGCCGTGGTCGACCTCATTGGCGAGGGCACGATCTCGGGCAAGATCGCCAAGGACCTGTTCGAGATCGTCTGGACCGAGGGCGGCGACCCGCGGGCGCTGGTCGAATCGCGCGGCCTGAAGCAGGTCACCGACACGGGCGCCATCGAGGCGGCCATCGACGCCATCATCGCGAAGAACCCCGACAAGGTGACCCAGGCGAAGGAAAAGCCGACCCTGCTCGGCTGGTTCGTCGGCCAGACCATGAAGGCCACGGGCGGCAAGGCCAACCCGGCGGCGGTGAACGCCCTGCTGAAGGCTAAGCTCGGGATCGAGTAGGGCGGGGAAGAGCGGGGCGTCTTCGCGGCCCTGGTGAGCATTCGGCAATCCGACGCGGTTAGGGTGCCGAATGCGTGGGAAACGTCTTTCCGCCCTGGCTCTCGGGATAGCCCTCGCGGCCCAGAGGGCAGTCGCCGCTCCGGCCACCGCCGAGGTTCGGTTCGTGTATCTGGTCCCCAGTGACCGCGCCGTGTCCGTCGTCTACCCCGAACGAATCCTGTTCGCGGCCCGGCATGTCCAATCGTGGCTGGCCCTGAAGCTCGACGGACGGACGTTTCGGCTGGCGAGCCCCGCCGTCCGGATCGTCCGGTCCGACAAGCCGGCGCGCTGGTTCAGCTCGCCGGAGGGCACCGCCGGGTTCAATGGATTTTACAGGAAGACGTTGGACGAACTCGGCCGCCTGGGTGCCGGGCGTTTGAACGATCCGGAAGCCCGCGTCATCGTCTACGTGGACGCCGACCATGCCTGCGGGCAATCCGGAGCGGGCGGCAATGGCGTGGCCATCGTCTCGGCCAATGATCTCCGGGGGATCAGCGGTGAAGCCATCGTCCCCGCTTGCCGGCAGGCCAATACGGCCGAGATCGCGGGGCGCTGCCGATGGATCGGCGGGATGGCGCATGAATTGTTGCACACGCTGGGGCTGATCCATCCGGACAGATCGCCGGCCTGCCAGACCCCTCAGTGCCGCTCAGCCGCACTGATGATGCATGGGTATATCACCTACCCCAATGCCACGCTGCTCGCGGACGATCTCGCGATTCTGAACCGGACACCGTTCCTCTCAACGCGATCGGTCGACCGCTTGGCCGATTGCGCAGGGCCTTGACCTAAAAGAGCTATTGCGCCGTTCGACGCCCGATCGGAACGATCACGCGGCGAAATCTTGAAGTTGCTTTCGGAAAGGCCGGCGGCGGAAGCGGTCGAGTTGGGGCATCTCGCGTGTTCGAAGTCGTGTCGTGAAAGACCGCTTCTACGCCCCTGTGACCGCTTCCGTCCGGTGATGTGCGTTTGCGCTGCTCGGGTCCGGGTCGAATCAGGCCCGGATCGTCTAGGCAGCAACCTGCTGGGGTGGAGTCATCCGCGTCTCCCGCCATTCGATGGACTGAGATCGATTCTCGACGTCGCTGGGTATCGCCTCGTAGTTTGCGATGATCATCTTCAAACGAAGCTGGAACCGGCGGCGGAAGTGGTCGAGGTGGGGCATTTCGCGTGTTCGAAGTCGTGCCGTGAAGGCCGCTTCTGCGCCCCTGTGAGCCGCTTCCGTGCCGTCATTCGCGTCTTCGCTGCTCGGATCCGGATCGAATCAGACCTGGATCGTCGGCGCAGCAGCCTGCTGGGGTGGAGTCATCCTCGTCTCCCACAATCGGGTTGGCGGCAATCGAACGTAAACGTCGCTGCTGGTGACCTTTTTGCTTTGGCTGTGCTTTGGTTTCGAAGCACAGGTGCAGACTGCGACTGTCGGAGGGAGGCGTCAACCCCCTATTCGCCGGCTATTCGAAAAGTCTCCGGTCCGGAGGAGGTAAGACGAGGAAACGCCGTTTCCGGTCAGGGGCTTGGCCCTGATCCACAGGGGGCGTCGTCCTCACGATCCCGGCGTGAAGGCCATCAGGCCGGTAAATCGTCCGCGCAGGCTCGCCCACCAGTTGCGCCGATGCGCGCCGGGCTCTCCCACCGAGACCGTCGCGGTCATGCCCGCCACCAGGGTCACGCCCTCGGGCACGCCCTCGATGCGGATGCGCACGGGCACGCGTTGGGCGAGGCGCACCCAGGTGTAGACGGGATCGACGCTCGGCAGCCCCTGCGTGCTCGGCGCCGCGTTGGCGATGCTGATGCCCAGCGTGATGCTCTCGACTCGACCGGAAATCACGGGATCGTAGCCCAGCAGCTCGGCCGTGACGGGGGCGCCCACGTGGATGTGGGCCATCTTGGTCTCTTCGAAATAGCCGTCGATCCAGAATGAATCCGTGTCGATCACTGCGATGTTGACCGTGCCCGTGGTGGCGTAGTCTCCCACCCGCAGGAGCAGGTTCGTCACCCGGCCGTTCACGGAAGACCGCACCTCGGTGCGCTTGCGGTTGATCTCGGCCTGGGCGAGCTGCGCCTTGGCCGAGGCGAGGGCGGCCTCCGCGATCTTGGCGGTGCCGGCGTATTGCTGCTTCTCCTCCACGGAGGTCGAGAGCGTGGTGAGCGCCTCGCGCCGCGCGGCCTGGGTCCGCTTGACCTGCAGGTCGGCCTCGCGGTTCTCGACCTCGGCCCGGGCCGACGCGATGGCGACGTCGAAGTCGAACGGATCGATGACGTAGAGCACGTCGCCCTTCTTCACCGCCTGGTTGTCGACGACGCGCAGGTCGGTGATCTGGCCGGAGACCTGGGGGGCGATGCCCGCCACCTGCACGCGCACCCGGCCGTCCCGGGTCCAGGGCGCCGTGACGTAGAATTGCCAGACGAGGACCGCCGCCACGCCGGCGCAGGCGAGGATCACGCCGGTGGCGAGGAGGCGCAGGACGCGGCCGAACCGGCGCGTCCGTTTCGCGGGGCGGGAGTCGTCGGACATCGTCAGAGGAACACGATCAGGAGGGCGAGGAGGCAGACGTAGAGGCCGGCTTCCGCGAGCGGCGGATTGGCGACGTAGCGGCTGAAGTGAAGGCGGTTGAACATAAGGCGCAGGAGGATGAGGAGCGCGAGGGCTCCGGCCGCGTAGGCGACGAAGGGCGAGACGAGGACGCCGCCGAAATCGAGGTCCTGGCGCATCAGGCGGCTCTCACGCCGAGGCGGCGGAGGAACCGGCCCTGGGTCGCGGCGACGTTGGCGAGGGTGGCGAGATCGCTCGCCGCCCGGGCGATGGCCAGACGCGTGGCCCGGTCGGCACCCGGGCCCGCGGCCAGGAGCGCGCCCGCCGCCCCTTCGATGTCCCGCCGGTCCACGGCCTCGATCGCCTGCCGGGCCGCCCCTGCGGCCGCGGCCAGGGCGGGATCGCCCGCCAGGGCGCGCAACTCCGCGTGGGCGCGGGCGGCCGCCGCCTCCATCCGGGCGAGGTCGAAGGCGCGGGCGAGGCTCGCCGCCCGCACGGCGCCGCTCTGCGAGCTCCACTGCGCGAACTGGAGGAGGCGATCGCTGTTGAGGCTGGTGCGGGTGGTGGCGTCGCCGCCTTCGCCCGCCAGGGCGTCGACGAGGGCGCGGCGCGCCGAATCGAGGGCGAAGGCCCGGTGCTGGGAGGCCGAGATCGGCAGGACGATCCGCACGGTGACGAACAGGATGAAGGCCGCCACCACCACCAGCAGGGCGTTGGTGAGAAAGGTCTGCGGGTCGTAGGTCTGGGGATTGGAGGGCGAGAGCAGCACGGGGAAGAACACGAGCAGGATGAAGCCGACGCCGAAGGTCGGCGGGTTGAGGCTGAGGAAGCAGGCCGCGAACACCACGGGCGCGATGGCGATGGCGAGGAGCGGAAAGCCCTGCACGCCCGCGAGCAGTCCGTACAGGACGATTCCCGCGCAGAGGGCGGCGAGGGGCATGCCGATGAGCACGCCCCGGGCGAACGCCTTCGGATCCGGGTTGATGGAGGAGAGGGCGCAGGTGGCCGCCACCTGCACCAGGGCGAAGGAGGTGGCCGGCCAGCCCGCCAGGATGAGGAGGAGCGCCGTCGTGCCGAAGGCGATGCCCACCCGCGCGGCCCCCCGCAGGGCCACGGGAAAATCGCGGTGGGTCGGCAGGGGCACGTCGCGTGAAGGGCGGTTCCCCGTGGCGAGGGCCGCGGCCCCGTCCTGCGCGAAGGCGACGTTGCGGGCAAAATCGACGGCGCGCTGCAGGACCAGGATCTCGCCGAGGCCGGCATCGCCCTGCCCGATGCGGTCGGCCAGTCCCTCGCGCAGGCGCTCGGCGACCTCGGCGGCGGCGTCGGGCTCCTCCTCCCGGGTGAGGGCGACGCACAGGGCGCGGGCCTGCGCCACGGCGGGGCCGGGGCCCGCGAGCCGATCGATGGCCGCCATGAGGGCACGGGCGGACGCCGCCATGCCGTAGAGGGCCGCGATGGCGCTGCGGGCGCCGGCGGCACGGTTGGGGCCATCGTCGAGCTCGCCCGCGATGGCGCTGGCGTCGCCCCGCATGACCGCGATGCGGCGGATGAGGGCGGCCGTGCGCTCCGATCCGGGATCACCCGTCGTGAAGGTGTCGCGGGCGAAGGCCCGAGTGGCCGCGACGGCGTCGTCCAGGGGGCCGCGCAGGGCGCGCCACGTGCTGGGAGAGGCGAGGGCGTCGTTGATGAAGGTGATGGCGACGATGCCGATGGCGATGGCCGCCACCCGGTCCACGGCGGCATCGAACACCTCCTGCGGCGCATCGATATGCGCGACGGCGATGATCGCCACGGTGTAGCCCGACAGCATCGCCCCGTAGGCCCGGGTGTCCTGCAGGAAATGGGCGGTGAAGACGCAGAGCATGAGCCAGGTCGCGGACGACACGAGCAGCAGCACCCGATCCTGGGCGAACAGGGCGATGAGCACGATGGCCGCCACGGCGCCGACCAGGGTGCCGAAGAAGCGGTAGAGGGCCTTCGAGAGGGCCTGCCCGCGCTTGGGCTGGGCCAGGATCGCCACGCAGACCATGGCCGAGGAGGCGCCGGAGAGCTGCAGCCAGAACGCCGTGTAGAGGGCCAGCACCATGGCGAGCCAGATCCGCACCGCGAAGGCCCAGGCGGCGGGGGCCGGCACGATCCGCTCGGCGAAGGCGAGGGCGCGTTCGAGGGGGGAGGGCGCTTCCTCCGCCGCCTCGCTCATGCGGAGCGCGGCCCGGCCGGGGCGACCGTCGGGACTCGCCCGGCGACGCGGGCCTGCCACAGGCACAGGAGCGGCGTGACGACGAGTTCCACCGCGAGCGCCGCCATCATGGTGAGGGACGGCAGGCCGGTGAGGGCCAGGCCGAGCAGCCGGGCGAGGCCGCCGAGCCCCACCACCAGAGTGAGGAAGCGGAACAGTCCGGTCTTGGCCTCGATCCCCGGCACGCAGGTCCAGAACAGGATGCCGATGCCCATGTGGAGGCCCGACAGGTAGCGGTAATGGCTGTCGGCCGAGACGTCGACGAGGCCACCCGTGCCGCCCACGCCTGTCAGGACGCCGTAGAGACCCGACACGACGGGCACGAGGGCGACGACCGCCACCACCCGCTGCAAGGCCTGCCGCTCCCGCATCGTCCCGACTCGTGCTCCATCACCCGCCCGACGGGCAACCGGGCAGGCGCACAAGCGTTCCTGCGTTCGCGCGCGCCATCATCCCAAATCCGGGGCATCTCTTCGAAATGGCGGATTTGGCTTCGTGATCCAGCCCCGCCTCGATCGAGGGGACGCCGGATCAGGCCTTCTGTTCCTTCAGGCGCTTCACGCATTTGCTGTAGTATTGCGGCCATTTCGGTCCCTTGGCGGCCTTGTCGGCGACGGAGAGGGCCCGCCATTCCGCGCCGCAGGCCTTCTGTCGGGCGCGCGCCGCGCTCTGGGTCACGCTCGGTTCCTTCGCGGCGGCCCCGTCCTTCTCCTTGGCGATCACCGGCTGTGCCAGGAGGAGTGGGGCGGCGAGGCAGGCGACCAGGACGGAACGGAATGGCATCGTGACAACCCTCGATGGTGGCTTGGCCCGCGACGCGACGGGCCGCGCATCACACCCACAACCACAGGGTTCGGCAAGGGCTTTTCACGGGTCTCGCACGGGCCGACCCGAGCGATCCACCGCGGGTGACCCGTCCACTGCAACCATCGACTGGCGTTCCGGTTTGATCCGGCACATGAAGAGTGCCCAACCTTGGCCGGGATGATCCGCATGGCACACGCTCCGGGACGACCCATCGACGTACACACCTGGAGCACGCCCAACGGCTGGAAGATTCCGATCATGCTGGAGGAGTGCGGCCTGCCCTACCGGGTGGTGCCGGTGAATATCGGCCGGGGCGACCAGATGGCGCCGGATTTCCTCGCCATCTCGCCCAACAACAAGATTCCGGCCATCGTCGATCCCGACGGTCCGGACGGCCAGCCGATCACGGTGTTCGAGTCGGGCGCGATCCTGCAATATCTCAGCCGCAAGACCGGCTGTCTCTCACCGGCAGACGAGCGGGCGCGGGTCGCCGTCGAGGAATGGCTGATGTGGCAGGTGGCGGGCTTCGGGCCCATGCTCGGCCAAGCTCACCATTTCCGCATCTACGCGCAGGAGAAGATCCCCTACGCCATCGAGCGGTTCACCACGGAGGCCCAGCGCCTCTATCGCGTCCTCGACGGCCAGCTCGCCGGCCGGGACTACGTGGCGGGTGCGCTGTCCATCGCCGACATCGCGATTTTGCCCTGGGCCAAGTACCACGAGAAGCAGGGCGTCGACCTCGCCGGACTGCCCCACGTCCGCGCGTGGCTCGACCGGATGCTGGCGCGTCCGGCCGTGCAGCGTGGGTTCGCCGCGATCTGAGGGAAGGGCGGACCCTTCCCCTCGCCGGCCTCTCCGATGCTCCGTCGGAGCGGGCTAGTGGTCCGTCGGCACGGCCGTCTTGGCGGCGGGCTTCGGGGCGGCCTTGGCGGCCTTCGGGGCCGGGACCGGTGCGGTCGTCTCGCCGGCGACGTTGGCGGCCTGCTGGTTCACGTCCGGCACCCGGGTCCAGGTCTGGGAGCCGCACAGGATCTTGAGGAGGCAGCCGGAGACGGATAGTTCCGAGGCGCTCTCGCGCTCCAGGCTGACCTGATACAGCTTGCCCTCGTCGGCGTTGTAGATCTCGCCGGAGAACTTCGACTCCTCGGGCTTCAGGTTGTCGAGGAGGGTGAGGCCCAGCGCCGGGCGGTTGCGCTTCTTCGGATCGGGATTCTTGATGTCCGTACGCGGGCTGCCGTCCTCGGTGGTGGGGGATTTCAGCCAGACCACCTTGCCGCAGATGTTGGCGCCCGCCGGGCCGCAGCGATCAATGCGGACCTTGGCCCGGCCGTCGCCCGTGAGCCAGGTGCCGGAGGGATCCTGGGCCGGGGCGGCGAGGGCGGGGACAGCCTGCACCCCGGAGAGGCCGGACAGGAGCAGGGCGGCAGTCAGGACAGCGCGCATGAGCTGGTCTCCGTGAAGTGGCGAAAGGGGGTGATGTCGTTGGCCCCAGAAGGCCCGCGCATTGGGGCGATTTTCCGGCACTGTTGCGCTCAAGCCATGGCCAAGGCTTTTTCGCCTTCGGGTTGAGGGGCGGGGGCGCCCCCGCTATAAGCCCGGCGCCGGAGCCTCAGTTTCGGCCCCAGAATCAGAACCGGACGCATTCATGGCCACCGAGCGCACCTTCTCCATCCTCAAGCCCGACGCGACGAAGCGGAACCTGACCGGCGCGGTCAACGCCGTGATCGAGAAGGCGGGCCTGCGCATCGTCGGTCAGCGCCGCATCCAGATGAGCCGCGCCCAGGCCGAGAAGTTCTACGAGGTCCACAAGGAGCGCCCGTTCTTCGGCGAGCTCGTGGAGTTCATGATCTCCGGCCCCGTGGTGGTGCAGGTGCTCGAGGGCGAGAACGCCATTGCCCGCTACCGTGAGGTCATGGGCGCCACCAATCCGGCCAATGCCGACGAGGGCACCATCCGCAAGACCTTCTCCGAGTCGGTGGGCGAGAACACCGTCCACGGGTCCGACAGCGCCGAGAACGCCAAGATCGAGATCGCGCAGTTCTTCCAGGATTCCGACATCGCCGGCTGAGCCGGGGCCGTCGCGTCGCCCAGCACCCGGGCGGCGCGACATTTGTCGCCGGGCTGTGGCCGCGCTGCCCTTGCGCGGCCCCGGAGGCTCCGTGAAACCGGGCTCTCTCCCGAATCGCTTTCACGGACCCATCGCACCATGCGCTTCCTCGCTCCGCGCACCGGCCGGTTTCTGCTCGCCGCCGGCCTCCTCGCCACCGTCGCGGCCTGCAATGCCAACAAGGCCGGCCCCACGGCGGATCTCGCCGGGTACACGCCCGACCCGGCCCTCAAGACCGCCTCCACGAGCAACCTGACCGGCCGCGTGCGCCACGCCTGCACCGTGACCCAGGCCAAGCTCCAGGGCGTCTCCGAGGTGTCCCTCGCCCGTCCGTGCGGCTGCTATGCCCAGCGCACCCTGGCGAGCCTCGACCAGTCCGAGCTCGCCGCCTACCGCACCACCGGCTATTTCAATGATTCGGCCCGCGCCAAGGCGCTCGGCGCCCTCGACAGCTGCCAGCTGCCGCGACCGGCCTGATCAGCCCCAAGGCGGACCCGACCGGGTCCGCCTTTTCAGGAAAGACTGAGCAGCGCCCCCTCGGCCCGGCTCACGTCGTTCCCGAACACCACCCGGTCGCCGTCGAGGCGGGCGCGGCCCGAGGCGATCAGCGCCAGGGCCGCCGGGTAGAGCCGGTGCTCCTGCACCAGGATGCGGGCGGCAAGCGCATCGGCATCGTCGCCCGGCAGGACCGGCACGGCGGCCTGGGCGACGATGGGCCCGGCATCGAGTTCCGGCACCACGTAATGCACCGTGCAGCCGTGGAGGCGCACCCCGGCGGCCAGCGCCTGTTCGTGGGTGTGCACGCCCTTGAACAGGGGCAGCAGGGAGGGGTGGATGTTGATCATCCGCCCGGCCCAGGCCTCGACGAAGCCGGCGGAGAAGATCCGCATGAAACCGGCCAGACACACGAGGTCGATGTCGGCTGCCGCGAGTTCGGCGTGGAGCGCGTCGTCGAAGGCGGCCCGGCTCGGATAGGTCTTGTGGTCGAGGGCGCGGGTCGGGATACCGGCGGCCGCCGCCGTGGCGAGGCCCCCGGCCTCGGGCCGGTTCGAGGCCACCAGCACGATCTCGGCGGGGAACTCCGGCTCGGCCGCCGCCGCGATGAGCGAGGCCATGTTCGAGCCGCGCCCCGAGATCAGGATCGCGACCCGGGTCTTCTTCGCGGTCGCCATCAGAACGTGAGCCGGCCTTCGAAGGTCACGGCCTCCGGGCCGCGCGGCGTGATCCGGCCGAGGACCACGGGCGAGGCCCCGCCGAGATCCAGCGCCTTCGACACCGCGCCGACGCTGTCGGGCGAGACCACCACCACCATGCCGATGCCGCAGTTGAAGGTGCGCAGCATCTCGGCTTCGGCGACGCCGCCGACCTCGGCGAGCCAGCCGAACACCGGCGGCGGCATGATCGCGTCGAGGTCGATGGCGATGCCGACCCCGTCGGGCAGCACGCGGGGCAGATTGTCGGGGAACCCGCCGCCGGTGATGTGGGCGAGCGCCTTGATGCCGTCCGTGGATTTCAGGGCGGCCAGCAGCGGCCTCACATAGATTCGAGTCGGCTCGAGGAGGGCCTCGCCGAGCGTCCGGATCGGATCGAACGGGGCCGGATCGTCGTAGGACAGGCCGCTGCGCTCGACGATGCGGCGGACCAGCGAGAAGCCGTTGGAATGAACTCCCGAGGAGGGCAGACCGAGGACCACGTCGCCCGGCACGATGTTGCCGCGCGGCAGCAGGGTGCCGCGCTCGGCGGCCCCCACGCTGAACCCGGCGAGATCGTAGTCGGCCCCGTCGTAGAGCCCCGGCATCTCGGCGGTCTCGCCACCGATGAGGGCGCAGCCGGCGAGCCGGCAGCCCGCCGCGATGCCGCGCACGATGTCGGTGCCGACGCCCGGGACGAGCTTGGCGGTCGCATAATAGTCGAGAAAGAATAGCGGCTCCGCGCCCTGGACGATGATGTCGTTGACGCACATGGCCACGAGATCGATGCCGATGGTGTCGTGGCGGTTGGTCTCGATGGCGATCTTGACCTTGGTGCCGACGCCGTCGTTGGCCGCCACCAGGATCGGATCGCGAAACCCCGCCGCCTTGAGGTCGAACAGGCCGCCGAACCCGCCGATCTCGGCATCCGCCCCCGGCCGGCGCGTGGCCCGCACCAACGGCTTGATCGTCTCGACCATGGCGTTGCCGGCATCGATGTCGACGCCCGCTTCTGCGTAGGTCATTCCGTGTTTGGGCTCGCCGGTCATCCGCGCCGCTCTCTTCCGATCCGCTCTTTGGCGACCTCTACCCATTCCCGCGCGCCTTCGCGAGTCTTCTGCGGCACGCCTTGACCGCACCGCACCGGCTTCCCACTCTCCGAAGGGAGTGGCGACGGGGGACGGCCGATGCGCGGCAGGGCGGTGATCGGGTGTCTGGCTCTGGGTGGGGTCGCCCTGCTCCTCTATCTCCTCGCCGACGTGATGCTGCCCTTCGTGGCCGGCCTCGCGCTCGCCTACCTCCTCGACCCCATCGCCGACCGCCTGGAGCGCCTCGGGCTCGGGCGGCTCGCGGCCTCGCTCCTCATCCTGGCGGTGTTCGTGGTGGCCCTCGTGGTGGCGCTCCTCATCGTCGTGCCCCTGGCCGCCAGCCAGATCGCCGCCCTCGTCGCCACCCTGCCGGGGATGGTGGCGCGCCTGCAGGGCATCCTGACGGAGCAGGCCGGTCCGCTCCTCCAGCGCGTGGGCGGCGCGGACGTGCTCACCGAACTGCAATCCTCCGTCGGCTCCCTGGTGGGTCAGGGCGGCACGTGGTTCCTCGCCTTCCTCAAGTCCCTGTGGTCGGGCAGTCAGGCGCTGATCTCCATCGCCTCGCTCCTCGTGGTGACGCCCGTGGTGGCGTTCTATCTCCTCGTCGACTGGGACCGGATGATCGCGACCCTCGACGGCTGGGTGCCGCCGCGCCACCGCACCGTGGTGCGCCGCCTCGGCCGCGAGATCGACGGGGCGGTGACCGGCTTCGTGCGCGGCCAGACCCTGGTCTGCCTGATTCTCGGCACCTTCTACGCCGTGGGCCTGTTCTGCGTCGGACTGAACTTCGGCGTGCTCATCGGCCTCATCGCGGGATTTCTCACCTTCATCCCGTATGTCGGCACGCTCACGGGCTTCCTGCTTTCCGTGGGCGTCGCCCTGGCTCAGTTCTGGCCCGGGTCCGACTGGCTCCATATCGGTCTCACCATAGGGGTCTTCGGGGTCGGGCAATTCCTCGAGGGCAACGTGATCTCGCCGAAGCTGGTGGGCGAATCGGTCGGGCTCCATCCCGTCTGGCTCATGTTCGCCCTTCTGGCGTTCGGATCGCTGTTCGGCTTCCTCGGCCTGCTGCTGGCAGTCCCCGTGGCCGCCTCCATCGGCGTGGTGGTGCGCTTCGCCCTGAGCCGCTACCTGCAGAGCCCGCTCTATCACGCGGGCGCACCCGTGCTTCTTCCCAACCGTGAGATCTGATGGCCATCCGCGAGAACGCGCCGCCCAAACAGCTCGCCTTCGACCTGCCGGCCGATCCCCGCTACGGCCGTGAGGATTTCCTGGTCGGCCCCGCCAACGAGGCGGCCTACGGCCTCGTCGAGGCCTGGCCGAACTGGCCCGACACGGTCTGCCTCCTCACCGGCCCGCCCGGCAGCGGCAAGAGCCACCTCGCCTCGATCTGGGCGACGCGGGCCCATGCCTGGACCGCCGCCGCCGCCGAGGTCCAGGCGGCGACGGTGCCCCACCTCGTTTCCAACGGCGCCCTCGTCATCGAGGACATCGACCGCCCCGAGGGACGCGACGAGGCGGCCCTGTTCCACCTCCTCAACCTTGCCCGCGAGCGGGGACGGCCGGTCCTCGTCACCGCCGCCCGGCCCGTCGAGGCCATGGGGCTCGCCACCGCCGACCTGCGCTCGCGCCTGCGCCTGGCGCCGGGCGCCACCATCCTGGCCCCCGACGATGCGCTTCTGCGCGCGGTCCTCGTCAAGCTGTTCGTCGACCGCCAGCTCGTGGTCGACCTTGCCGTGGTCGAGGCCCTGGTTCTGCGCATCGACCGCTCGTTCGACCTCGCCCGGCGGGTGGTGACCGAACTCGACCGCGACGCCCTCGGGCGCGGCCGGCGCATCACCCGGCCCCTGGCGCTCGCCGTGCTGGAGCGCCTCGGCCTCGACGCCTGCGACGACGAGGCGGATTAGAGGGCACGCCCTCGAGATCCCCTCCGGCGGGGACACGGACAGACTGTCATCGAACCGTCAAGAATCGCGGCGTCCCCCATGCTAGGAAGCCGCCCCGCAGCTTTCAGGAGAACCCCCTTGGCGGATATGGAATCGGACGCGACCGCACCGGAGACCGGTCCCATCGAGGGCGAGGCCACGCCTGCGGCGGCCCGGACCCGGTCCGCGCGGCCCGCGCCGAAGCGCGTGGCGCGGGAGAAGCCCGTCTCCGATGCGGAGGGGCCCATCGCCATCGATGCCGCCGAGGCGCCCGACGTCGACCTGCCTCTGACGGAGGCGCCCCAGCCCGCGCCCGACCTGCCGGCCGAGGCGGATGTCCGCGGCACCGTGCGCGAGGCGGGCCTCGCCCTGCGTCACTCGCCCGAACGCTTCGTCAACCGCGAACTGTCCTGGCTGCAGTTCAACCGCCGGGTGCTGGAGGAGGCTTCCAACCCCAACCACCCTCTGCTCGAACAGCTGCGCTTCCTCTCGATCTCGGCCAACAACCTCGACGAGTTCTTCATGGTGCGCGTCGCCGGCCTGCACGATCAGGTCCGGTCGGGCCTCGTCACCCCGTCGCAGGACGGCTTGAGCCCCGCCGAGCAGCTCGCCCGCGTCGGCACGGAGGTGTCGCGCCTCGCCCTCGACCAGCAGCAGCGCTGGCGCGAATTGCGCGGCGAACTCCTCGGCGTCGGCATCGAGCTCACGGAGCCCGCCGGCCTCACGCCGGAGCACAAGGCTTGGCTCGAGGAGTATTTCCTCAACCACGTCTTCCCAGTGCTGACGCCGCTCGCCATCGATCCGGCGCACCCGTTCCCGTTCATCCCGAATCTTGGCTCGACCATCGCCCTGATGCTCATGCGCCCGCGCGACGGCCGGGTGCTGCGCGCCCTCATTCGCCTGCCGGCCCTGGTTGACCGCTTCGTCCGCCTGCCCGATGCCGAAGGGGACGCCACCGCCCGCTTCATCGCCATCGAGCAGGTGATCGTCCTGTTCACCGGGCGCCTGTTCCCCGGCTACTCCCTGCGCGGCCACGGCGCGTTCCGGGTAATCCGCGATTCCGATCTCGAGATCGAGGAGGAGGCCGAGGACCTTGTCCTGCATTTCGAGACGGCCCTGAAGCAGCGCCGGCGCGGCGTCGTCATCCGCCTCGAGGTCGAGGCCGGCATGTCGGAGGATCTGCGCGCCTTCGTGGCCGACGAACTCGAGATCAGCCCCGACGCGGTGTTCCTCATCGAGGGCATGCTGGCGTTGAACGAGCTGTCGCAGATCGTCGGGATCGACCGGCCGGAACTCAAGTTCAAGGCCTACAACCCGCGCTTCCCCGAGCGCATCCGCGAGAGCGGCGGTGACGTGTTCGCCGCCATCCGGCAGAAGGACTTCACCGTCCACCACCCCTACGAGTCGTTCGACGCGGTGGTGCAGTTCTTAGGCCAGGCCGCCCGCGACCCCAACGTGGTGGCGATCAAGCAGACCCTCTACCGCACCTCCTCGAACTCGCCCATCGTGGCGGCCCTGGCGGAAGCCGCCGAACTCGGCAAGTCGGTGACGGCCCTGGTGGAGCTCAAGGCCCGCTTCGACGAAGAGGCCAACATCCGTTGGGCGCGCAACCTCGAGAAGGCCGGCGCACAGGTGGTGTTCGGCTTCGTCGAGCTGAAGACCCACGCCAAGCTGTCAATGGTGGTCCGGCGCGAGGGCGACAAGCTCGTGAGCTACTGCCACGTCGGCACCGGCAACTATCACCCGATCACGGCGCGCATCTACACCGACCTGTCGTTCTTCACCGCCGACCCGGTGGTGGCCCGCGACGTGTCGCGCATCTTCAACTACATCACCGGCTACGCCGAGCCCGCTGGCCTCGAGCGCATGGCGGTCTCGCCCCTGACCCTGAAGCCCCGGCTCCTGGAGAACATCGAACAGGAGGTCGCCCACGCCAAGGCGGGGCGCCCGGCGGCGATCTGGATCAAGTGCAACTCGCTGGTCGATCCGCAGATCATCGACGCCCTCTACGACGCGAGTGCCGCCGGCGTGCAGATCGACTGCGTGGTGCGCGGCATCTGCTGCCTGCGACCCGGCATCCCCGGCCTGTCCGAGACGATCCGGGTCAAATCCATCGTCGGGCGGTTCCTGGAGCACGGGCGCATCTACGCCTTCGGCAACGGCGTCGGCCTGCCCCACCCCAAAGCCACGGTCTACATTTCGTCGGCCGACCTCATGAGCCGCAACCTCGACCGCCGGGTCGAGGCCCTGCTGCCGATCACCAACCCGACGGTGCATCAGCAGGTGCTCGACCAGATCATGCTGGCCAACCTCCTCGACAACCGGCAGAGCTGGCGTGTACTGGCGTCCGGTGCGAGTGAGCGGATCCAGCCGGCCGAGGGCGAGGAGCCGTTCAACGCCCATAAATATTTCATGACGAATCCGAGCCTGTCCGGGCGCGGGAAATCGTCGAAGAAATCGAGTCCCCGTGCCCTGAGCCGCCGGGCCCAGCGCGCCTGAAGACCGCCTTCGAAGGAACTCGCATGGGCTTCCGCCATGCCGGCCTCCCCCGCCTCGACTCCGGCGCCGACGCGTCTGCGGCCCGGATTCGACGCGAGCCCGTGGCCATCATCGACATCGGCTCGAATTCCGTGCGGCTCGTCGCCTATGACGGGCTGACCCGGGCGCCGACCCCCCTCTACAATGAAAAGGTGTTGTGCGGGCTCGGCCGGAACGTGCTCACCACGGGGCGGCTCAACGAGGAGGCGGTCCAGCGCGCCCTCGTGGCGCTCGCCCGCTTCCGGGTCCTGTGCGAGATCATGCAGGTGACCCAGGTGCTCGTGCTGGCCACGGCGGCCGCGCGCGACGCCGCCAACGGTCCGGAATTCCTGAGCGCGGCGCAAGCCGCCTGCGGGCACCCCATCGAGCTGCTGTCGGGGCGGCGCGAGGCCGAATTGTCGGCACTCGGCGTGGTGTCGAGCTTCCATGCACCCGATGGGGTCGTGGGCGATATGGGCGGCGGCTCCCTCGAACTCGTGGACGTGCGCGGTGCCACCGTCGGCATGGGCGTGACCATGCCGCTCGGCGGCCTCGCGCTTCAGGACCTCTCGGGCAACTCGCCCAAAAAGGCCATCAAGATCGTGCGCGAGCACCTGAAGAAGGCCGCGCCCCAGCTCGAGACCCTGCGCGGGCGCAGCTTCTATGCCGTCGGCGGAACCTGGCGGGCGCTGGCGCGCCTGCATCAGGCCGCCCGGGGCTACCCGCTCCACGTCATGCACGGCTACAGCGTCGAGCCCTCGGACGAACTGAACTTCCTCGAAGTGGTGGAGCGAACGGACGCGGCCCTGCTTCAGGATGTCGAGAGCGTGTCCGAGGCGCGCCGGCCGCTGTTGGCCTACGGTGCCCTGGTTCTGGAGGAGATCCTCCGGGTCGGGCGGCCGCGCGAACTCGCGGTCTCGGCCGCCGGCGTGCGCGAGGGCCTGCTCTACGAGCGGCTCGATCGCGACGCGCGGCTGGCCGACCCCCTGCTGGTGGCGGCGGCCGAACTCAACGCCCAGCGGGCCCGCTCGCCGGGCCACGCCACCGACCTCATCGCCTGGACCGATCGCTTCATCGCCACCCTCGATGCGCCCGAGACGGCGGACGAGCGCCGCCTGCGCCACGCCGCTTGCCTGCTCTCGGACATCGGCTGGCGGGCGCATCCCGATTATCGCGGCGAGCAGAGCGTCAACGTCATCACCCATGCGGCCTTCGTCGGAATCGACCATCCGGGGCGGGCCTATCTCGCGCTGGCCATCTATTTCCGCCACGAGGGCGTCGCGCCCGAGAAGGCGAGCCCGATGCTGCGCGGCCTTGCGGGGACCCGATTGTTCGACCGGGCCCGCCTGCTCGGTGCCCTCCTGCGCCTCGCCTTCCCCCTGACGGCCGGGATGGAGGGAGCGCTCGGAAGCCTGCCCGTCACCGTCGAGGACGGGCGCGTCACCCTGACCCTGCCGGCGGATTGCGAGGCCCTGGCGGGCGACCGCATCCTCAACCGCGTGCGCGGGGTCGGCCGCGTCGTCGGTCTCGACGGCCGCATCACGGTCGCCTGATTTTTCGGATCGAGCCCCCATGCAAGCGCTCCAGCTCTTCGGCGACCGCGACCTGCGCGTCAGCGAGATCGAGGCCCCGGCGGCCCCCGGCCCCGGCGAGGTCCAGGTTCGCGTGCGCGCCGTCGGCCTCAACTTCATCGACGTCTGGGGCTTTCGCGGCATGGCGTTCGCCAAGCGCAAGCTGCCCCTCACCGTAGGGGCGGAAGCCGCCGGCGAGATCGCCTGCGTCGGCGAGGGCGTCACGGATCTGCGCGCGGGCGACCGCGTGGCGCTCTACGGCGCCCAGACCTGCGGACATTGCAAGGCCTGCCGCGAAGGGCGGGACAACCTCTGCGAGAACGTCGCGGGCGTCATGGGCTTCCACATCGACGGCTTCGCCCGCGAGTTCGTCACCATGCCGGCCCGCCTCGTGGTTCGGGTGCCGGAGGGCGTGAGCTTCACCGATGCCGCCTGCGCGCCCATCGCCTTCGGCACCGTGCAGCACATGCTGTTCGACAACGCCAAGCTCGAGCCCGGCGAGAGCCTCCTCGTGCATGCCGGCGGCTCCGGCATCGGCACTGCGGCCATCAAAATGGCCAAGGCCATCGGCTGCACGGTGTTCACCACGGTGGGGGACGATGCCAAGGGCGAGAAGGCCAGGGCGCTCGGCGCCGACCACGTCATCAACTACCGCGACGAGCGCTTCGAGGGCGAGGTCCGTCGGCTGACGAAGCGCAAGGGCGTCGACGTGGTGTTCGAGCATGTCGGGCCCGACACCTGGAACGGCTCGCTCCTGTGCCTCAAGCGCGGCGGGCGCCTCGTCACCTGCGGCTCGACCTCGGGCGTCTCCACCACCATGAACCTGATGCAGCTGTTCCAGCAGCAATATCGCATCACCGGTTCGTTCGGCTGTTCCATCGCCAACATCCGCCAGTCCCTGGCCAAGATGGCCGAGGGCCTCACCCCCGTCGTCGATACGGTGCTGCCGCTGGCCGATTTCGCGCAAGGGCTGGAGCGGCTCGAGTCACGCAAGGTGTTCGGCAAGATCCTCGTGACGTTGTGACCCCGGCCGGCGGAGGCCGCGCGAGGGTGCACCGCCGCGAAAAAATGATCTAAGCGGGGAGGGCGGAGCGTCGCCCGGAACGCTCCCCCGCACGGGATTCGCCTTGCTCCGTCTCGCCCTGGTCTTGAAACGTCATCTGCCGCGTCTGGCCGGACTCGCGATGATTCCCCTGATCCGGACCCTGTTCTGGCTGGCGCGCCGGCTCGGGACCGACCGGGCGAGCCGGGTGGGCGGACGTATCGTCCGGACCGTGGGGCCGTTCCTGCCCGCCCACCGCACCGCCATGGCCAACCTCGCGCTCGCGTTCCCCGACCTCGATCCGGCGGCGCGACGGGCGATCGCGGCGCAAGCCTGGGACAATCTCGGGCGCACGGGCGCCGAGTATGCCCATCTGCACACCCTGTTCGATTTCGACGCGGCCGACCCGGCGAGCCAGCGCATGCAGGTCTCGGGAGAGGACTACTTCGCGGACCTGCGCGACGACGACAAGCCGGGGCTCATCTTCTCGGCCCATCTCGCCAACTGGGAGCTGCCGGCGATCTGCGCCGCCCGCTACGGCCTCGACGCCACGGCGATCTTCCGCCCGCCCAACGACGCAGCCTCCGCTCGCCTCGTCCAGGAGGTGCGCCGCCAGACCATGGGCGGCCTTGCGGCGGCCGGGCAGGGCGCCGTCTTCGCCATGCGGGGCGTGGTGGAGCGCGGCGGCCATCTCGGCCAGCTCATCGACCAGCATTTCACCCGGGGCGTCGTGGTCGAGTTCTTCGGCCGCCCCGTCCTCGTCAATCCGCTCCTCGGCAAGCTCGCCCGACACTACGAATGCCCGGTCCACGGCGTCCGGGTGGTGCGGCGGGACGACGCGCGCTTCGCCCTCGAACTGACCCCGCCCCTCGACCTGCCGCGCGACGCGACGGGCGCCATCGACGTCCAGGGCGCCATGCAGGCCATGACCCGCGTCGTCGAGGACTGGATCCGCGAGAATCCCGGCCAGTGGCTCTGGATGCACCGGCGCTGGCGCCCGGCGATGCTGCCGAAGCCGAAGACTCTGGCGGCGTCCGCCCCCGAGACGGCCTTGCCCGTCGCCTGATGCGGGTCCGAAGGGCTTAAGCCCTTCGGAATCCCGGGACGGCGTTCAGTCGATCCACTCGCCCGCGCGCATGACCGGGATCGCCCGGCCCTCCGCCGTGAGGCCGTCGACGTCGATCTCGGCCGAGCCGATCATCCAGTCGATATGGATCAGGCTGCGGTTGGCGCCCCGCGCCACGAGGTCCGCTTCGCTGAACGCCGCGCCGCCGTCGAGGAAGCACTTGCTGTAGGCTTGGCCGAGCGCGATGTGGCTCGCGGCGTTCTCGTCGTAGAGGGTGTTGTAGAACAGCAGACCCGAGGCGGAGATCGCCGAGGAGGCCGGCACCAGGGCGACCTCGCCGAGCTGGCGCGCGCCCGCATCGGTCTCCAACACCTTGGCGAGGACGTCGCCGCCCGTGCGGGCCTCGGCCTCGACGATGCGTCCGCCCTCGAACCGCACGCGGATCCCCTCGATGAGGGTCCCCTGGTAGGACAGGGGCTTGGTGCTCGTCACGACGCCGTCGACCCGGTCCTTGTGGGGCGTGGTGAACACCTCCTCGGTGGGGATGTTGGCGTTGCAGGTGATGCCGCTGCGGGACACCGAGGCGCCGCCGCACCATTCGTGATCGTCGGCGAGCCCCACGGTGAGGTCGGTGCCCGGCCCAGTGAAGCGCAGGGCCGCGAAGCGGTGGGCGTTGAGGGCACCCATGCGCGCGTGCAGGGCGGCGTTGTGCGCCTCCCAGGCGGCGATGGGATCGGGGCCGTCGACCCGCGAGGCCGCGAAGATCGCGTCCCAAAGGCGGGCCACGGCGGCCTCCTCGGGCAGATCCGGGAACACCGTGCGGGCCCAGGGCGTGGTCGCCGCCGAGACGATGGTCCAGTTCGTGGAGAAATTGGCGATGAGTTCGAGGGCCGGTACGTAGGCTTGCGAGCGGGACCGGTTGGCGCGCGACACCCGCGTGGTGTCCTGGCCGGCCAGAAGCGACGGGTCGTCACCCGCGACCGCGAGCCGCGCGGCGCCGTTGCGATAGGCTTCCGCCATGCCGGAATAGAGCCAGCCGGCGGCCGTATCGAAGGCCTCCTCCGGCGCGTAGGCGAACCGCGCCAGGGTCGCGGCATCGTCGGAATAGAAGGTCGTGACGAGGGAGGCCCCGGCCCGGTAGGCCTGCGCGGTGATCGCCCGCACGAGGGGGACGGTCTCCAGGGGCGCCGTGATCACGAGTTCCTGGCCCGGCCGCAGCCCGAGGCCGACCTTGACGGCGACTTCCGCGAGGCGCTCCAGGCGCTCCGCGTGGAGCGTCGAAGCCGTGCCCGCTCCGCCGGTCTGCCCGTGTGTGTCCATGTCCGCATCTCCCTCGACCGATCCTCGGCCTCCACCTTAGATCGGGTTTCGGCAGGATCAGATCCAGAGAGGGGAGGTCAAGTCCGGGGGCGCTGGGTCAGGCCGCGCGCGACCAGGTGATCTCGCCGAGGTTCTCGCGGAAGGCGAAGCGCAGGAGGTGGTCCGAGACCACGTTCTCGAGGCGCGTCAGGGCCGCCGGATCGGGGGTCGCGACCTGCATCACCAGGGCATCGGCCTCGGCCTCGAAGGTGCACACCCGGTCCTCGCCGAACGGCACGCGGCCGGCGGCCTCGGTGGCCTCGACGGGGAACTTGTGGCTCCAGTGCCGGCAGAGCTGCTTGAGATAGCGGCTCGCCTCGGCGGTGGGAACTCGTGCCTGGGAGATCGGCATCCTGGGGTCTCCTTCGTGCCCTCGGCGGGGCGGTGTCGCGTCGCAGCGCGGTCTGATCCTCGGGCGATTGAAGGATCGCAACGGTTAAGGCCGGGTAACCTGCCGCACCGCACTCTCCGTAAAACCACCGAACCCACACATCCTTGGCGCCCATGGCGTCCAATTCATGGCGCGTCGCGATAAACCATTCTGGCTCGAATTGGTGCGACGCACAATAACAAGCTGTCGAGACCTGTTCCGGTTCCGGCAAAACTTCGCGCCCGGGTCAGGACGAGGGCAGGGCGGGCGGTCCACCGCCTTCGGGCACCACGACCTTGCCCGGATTGAGGAGGCCGTCCGGGTCGAGGGCCGCCTTGAGGCGGCGCATGAGATCGAGGGCGACGGGGTCGGTGTAGCGGGTGAGTTCATCACGCTTGATGAGACCGATTCCGTGTTCGGCGGCGATGGAGCCGCCCAGCGCATGCACCACGTCGTGGACGATGCGGTTGAAGCGGCTCCACTGAGCGAGGAACGCCGCCCGGTCCATGCCGACGGGTTGGCTCAGGTTGAAGTGGATGTTGCCATCCCCGAAATGCCCGAAGGCGCAGACGCGCAGGCCCGGCATCTCCGCCTCGCAGGCCTGGGTCGCCGTCGCGAGGAATTTAGGCAGGCGCGACAGCGGCACCGAGACGTCGTGCTTGATCGAGCCGCCTTCGCGCCGCTGCACCTCGGAGAGGTTTTCGCGTAGCGCCCACAGGGCCTGGTTCTGGGCCTCACTGGCGCCGAGCGTCGCATCCTCCACGAGGCCGGCCTCGATGGCCCCGGCGAGGGCCGCCTCCAGGGCCGCGGCGGCCGGTGCGTCGGTCCGCGTCGAGGAGAACTCCACGAGGGCATAGGTGCCGTGGGCCTGCGCCAGGGGTGGCGTCGCGCCGGGCGTGTGGCGCAGGACGATCTCCAGGCCGAAAGGCGGGATCACCTCGAAGGCGGTGAGGTCGTGCCCGGCCCGGTCGCGCAGATGCGCGAACAGTGCGAGCGCGGCGGCCGGATCGGAGAGGCCGACGAAGCCCACCCCCCGGCTCAGCGGTTTCGGGAACAGCTTCAGGACGGCCGCCGTGATGATCCCGAGCGTCCCCTCCGAACCGACGAAGAGGTGCTTCAGGTCGTAGCCGGCATTGTCCTTGCGCAGGGCCTTGAGGCCGTTCCAGACCCGGCCGTCAGCCAGCACCACCTCGAGGCCGAGCACGAGGTCGCGGGCGTTGCCGTAGGCCAGCACCGCCGTGCCGCCCGCATTGGTCGCGAGGTTGCCGCCGATGCGGCACGACCCCTCCGAGGCGAGCGACAGGGGAAACAGCATTCCGGCCCGATCCGCCGCCGTCTGCACGTCCGCCAGGGTGACGCCGGCCTCGACGGTGATGGTGGCGTCGAGGGGATCGACGGCCCGCACCCGGTCGAGGCGGGCGAGCGACAGGACGAGGCCGCCCTGGGGCACCCCGCCGCTCACCAGACCGGTGTTGCCCCCCTGCGCCACGACCGGCACCCGCGCCTCGGCGCATCGCGCCACGACGAAGGCGGCCTCCGCCGCATCGGCCGGGCGCGCTACGGCGAGGGCATGGCCCCGATGCAGACCGCGCGTCTCGACGAGGTAGGGGGCCACATCCTCCGGTGCCGTGAGCACATGGGCCGCACCGAGGCGTTCGGTCAGGGCGGCGAGAAGGTCGGGGGAAGCGGACACGGGCGGTTCTCGTAATGGGCTTCGTGACGTGGTCTTCGCTGGCATCCGGGATGGCACGGCCGGGCGCTCTCCCTATGATAGGGGGCGAACGGCCTGCGTGCAGGGCGTTCCGCCGTGCATCCTCAGAACCGGGAGTTCCCAAAGGCGATGCTGTCCGTGATTCCCAACCCGCCGCGTATCGCCCTGCCCATCGTCGGCAGCGCGGACCTGTTTCCCGTGCGGCGCGTATACTGCGTGGGCCGCAACTACGCGGCCCACGCCCGCGAGATGGGCAAGGACCCCGAGCGCGAGCCGCCGTTCTTCTTCATGAAGCCCGCCGACGCGCTTCAGGTCGTGGTGGGCCCAGAGGTGGCCGACCATCCCTATCCGCCGCGCACGGAGAACTACCATTTCGAGGTGGAGATGGTGGCGGCCCTGTCGGTCGGCGGCGCCGACATCGCGCCGGCTTCCGCCCTCGATCACGTCTACGGCTACGCGGTCGGCCTCGACATGACCCGGCGCGACGTCCAGGACGAGGCCAAGCGCCTCGCCCGGCCCTGGGACCTCGCCAAGGCTGCCGACGCCTCCGCGCCCATCGGGCCCCTGCACCCCGCCGCGGCCATCGGCCACCCGGCCCACGGCGCCATCACCCTCGGCGTCGACGGCGCGGAGCGCCAGCGCGGAGACCTCTCCGAGATGCTGTGGTCGATCCCTGAGCAGATCGCCTACCTGTCCGCGTATTTCACCCTGCATCCGGGCGATCTCATCTTCACCGGCACGCCGTCCGGCGTCGGCGCCGTGACGCGGGGGCAGACCATGCGGGCGGCCATCGAGGGCCTCGGCGCCATCGAACTCCGGGTGGTCTAGGAATGGCCTCGGGCCGAGCGCTACTGGACCGGCCGCTCCTGCGGCGGCTGTTCCACCTCGGGGCGCTGGCCACGCGCGGGATGACGCTGGGGGTGCGGGGGGCCGCCATCGACGGGCAGGGCCGCGTCTGTCTCGTGCGTCACACCTACGTCGCCGGCTGGCACCTGCCCGGTGGCGGCATCGAGGTGGGGGAGAACGCCATGGCGGCGATGATCCGCGAGTTCCGCGAGGAGGCCGAGATCGTCGTCGATCCGGCCCGGGGCCTGCGGCTCCACGGGTTCTACCACAACGAGGCGGCGGCCGGCCGCGACCACGTCGCCCTGTATGTGGCGCCTGCCTTCCACGTGGCGCGGGCGAAGGCCGCCGACCGGGAGATCGCGGCGTGCGAATTCTTTCCCCTCGACGCCCTGCCGGAGGCGACCACGGCCGCCACCCGTGCCCGCCTGCGCGAAATCCGCGACGGCGCGTCGCCGGCCGCGCGGTGGTAGCCGGGCGCCGAAACGCGCCGGCTACGGGAATCGCCCGTTCGGCCCTTGCAACGCTCCGCGGAATGGTGTTTAGAGACGCCGTCCGGGGCCGCCGGCGGTTCTTTCCACCAGCGGCATACGGTTGTGAGCGGGTGTAGCTCAGGGGTAGAGCACAACCTTGCCAAGGTTGGGGTCGAGGGTTCGAATCCCTTCGCCCGCTCCAATTGAACCGTGACGAAACGAGGCCGGAACCTACCCGGGTTTACTGGTGTCGTGATAGAGAAGATCTCGATCGTCGGCTTCGCGCCGGTATCGTGGTGTGAGCGGGTGTAGCTCAGGGGTAGAGCACAACCTTGCCAAGGTTGGGGTCGAGGGTTCGAATCCCTTCGCCCGCTCCATTTTTACTAAACCATTGAATATCTTGAACGGTCCCTTCCGGGGCCAACAGCCGAGCGCGGGTGCTCCGCTTCCCAGGCCGATCCGTTGGATCGCAGGCCTGAAGCCACCGCGCTTGGGCGCGGTCTTCATCGGAAATCGCCGTCGACCGCAAGAACGGCGAAACGTCGCGAACATTTTGCGGAACCGCACGTTGGGAGGTCGAGGGCGTACGATGCCGCGCGATTGGGCAGGGTGTGCCCGTTTTCGTGTCATCCGACGCATCGCCTCCGTCTTCACGGTCGGAATGCCGACCCGGCTTTTCCGGGTGCATCCCGATCCGACTTCCGCGACCGTTTTCCAGGAGTTCCCCCTTGGCCGTTACACCCGCACGCACGTCCGTCGTCTCGACCACCGCCATCGAACCGCGCAGCACGCTCCTGCTGCATCAGGTCTCATGGGGAGCGGTCTTCGCCGGCGCCGTCATCGCCCTCGTGGCGCAGATGATCCTCAACATGGTCGGCCTCGGCGTCGGCATGGCGACCCTCGACCCCACGGGCAACGACACGCCGTCCATCGCCAGCCTGTCCACGGGCGCGGGTCTGTGGTGGGTCGGCTCCGGCATCGTCGCCTCGCTCATCGGCGGCTTCCTCGCCGGCCGCCTGTCGGGCAAGCCGTCCGCCGGCACCAGCGGCTACCATGGTCTCGTCTCCTGGGCGGTCACCACCCTCGTCATCGTCTATCTGCTGACCTCGGCGGCCGGCAGCCTCGTGGGCGGTGCTTTCGGTGGCCTGTCCAGCGTGATCGGCGGCGCGGGCTCGGCCATCGGCGGGGCCGCCCAGACGGCGGCTCAGACTGCCGCGCCCTCGCTCACCAAGCTGGCGAACCCCCTCGACGGCATCGAGAACCAGGTGCGCCAGACGTCGGGCGGCCAGGATCCGGCAGCCCTGCGGGACACCGCCGCCCAGGCCGTGCGCGCCTATCTCTCGGGTGATGCGGCCCAGCAGGCCCAGGCCGAGGCCCGCGCCGCGGATGCTCTGGCCAAGGCGCAGGGCATCTCTCCCGACGAGGCAAAGGCTCAGGTCCAGAACTACCGCAAGCAGTACGAGCAGGCCGCGGCCGAGGCCAAGCAGAAGGCGACCGCCGCCGCCGAGACGACCCGCAAGGCGGCGGCTCAGGGCTCGCTCTATGCCGCCCTCGCCCTCGTCCTCGGTGCCCTCGCAGCCTTCCTCGGTGGTCGCTTCGGCGCTGTCGATCCGGCCCTCGCCTCCGGCACCCGCCGCGATTGATCGCGCCTCCCGCCGGCGTTGCGCCGGCGGGCATCCCCGAACGAGAAAGGCCCCCGGAGCGATCCGGGGGCCTTTTTTACGTCTCGATCGCTCCTCCCGTCGGCGGATCGGTTCTACTCTGCCGTCGGTGCGGCTCCCGGCTCGGCCACGGCCGCGACGGCGGTCACCTGGCTGGCCTGGGCCTCGACCACGGCGGCGGCGGTGATGTTGACGATGCCGCGCGCTGTCACCGAGGGCGACAGGATGTGGGCGGGTCTGGCCGGGCCGATGAGGAGCGGCCCCACCGGCAGGGCGTCGGCCAGCACCTTGGCGAACTGGAACGCGATGTTGGCCGCGTCGAGGTTGGGCAGGATCAGCACGTTGGCCGAGCCCTTGAGGTAGGAATTCGGCATCACCCGGTCGCGGATGATCTCGGAGAGTGCGGTATCGGCCTGCATCTCGCCGTCGACCTGCAGCTGCGGCGCGCGGGCCCGGATGAGGCCGAGGGCCGAGCGCATCTTGAGCGACGAGCGCGAATCCGACTGGCCGAAATCCGAGTGGCTCAGGAGCGCGATCTTGGGGGTGAGGCCGAAGCGCCGGACATGCTCGGCACAGGCCACCGCCACGTCGGCGATCTCCTCGGCGCTCGGGTCCTGGCGTACGTGAGTGTCGGCGAGGAAGTAGGCGCCCTTCTTCGTCACGATGAGGCTCATGGCGGCGAAATCGAGGACGCCCGGCGCCATGCCGATCACGTCGCGGATGACCCGCAGGCGCGTCTCGAACCGGCCCTCCAGGCCGCAGATCAGGGCATCGGCCTCGCCGCGGCGCACGGCGATGGCGCCGATGACCGTGTTGTTCGTGCGCACGAGGGTGCGGGCGGCGTCCGGCGTGATGCCGCGCCGGCCGGCGACCTCGAGGTAGGTTGCGACGTAATCGCGATAGCGCGGATCGTCCTCGGGATCGATGAGGTCGAAGTGCTCGCCCTGGCGCAGGGTGAGGCCGAAGCGCTTGATCCGGGTCTCGATGACGCGCGGGCGGCCGACGAGGATGGGCCGCGCCACCCCGTCCTCGGTGAGCGCCTGGGCAGCGCGCAGGACACGCTCGTCCTCGCCCTCGGAGTAGATGACGCGCTTGGGGGCCTCCTTCGCCTTGGAGAAGATCGGCTTCATGATGAAGCCCGAGCGGTGCACGAAGCGGTCGAGGCTGTCGGCATAGGCCTGGAGGTTCTCCAGGGGCCGGCCGGCGACACCCGAATCCATGGCCGCCTGGGCCACCGCCGGGGCGATGCGCAGGATGAGGCGCGGGTCGAACGGGCTCGGGATCAGCGAGCGGGGCCCGAAGGGCCGGGCCTCGCCGCCATAGGCGCGGGCGACCACGTCGGAGGGCGTCTCGCGGGCCAAAGCCGCGATGGCCTTCACGGCGGCCTGCTTCATCTCCTCGTTGATCGAGGTGGCGCCGACATCCAGGGCACCCCGGAAGATGTAGGGGAAGCACAGGACGTTGTTGACCTGGTTGGGGAAGTCCGACCGCCCGGTGCAGATCATCGCGTCGGGGCGCTTCTCCTGCGCCAGATCCGGCATGATCTCGGGGTAGGGGTTGGCCAGCGCCATGATCAGCGGGTTCGGAGCCATGGTCTCGAGGTATTCGGGCTTGAGCACGCCGCCGGCCGAGAGGCCGATGAACACGTCGGCGCCCGGGATGACCTCGGCGAGGGTGCGGGCCTGCGTCTCCTGGGCGTAGATGTCCTTCCACCGGTCCATGAGTTCGGGGCGGCCCTTGTAGACCACGCCCTTGATGTCGGTGACGGTGATGTTCTCGACCTTCGCCCCGAGGGAGACGAGGAGGTTGAGGCAGGCCAGCGCCGCCGCCCCGGCGCCCGAGGTGACGATGCGGACCTCGCCGAGCTGCTTGCCGGAGAGTTCGAGGGCGTTGAGGACGGCCGCCGCCACGATGATGGCGGTGCCGTGCTGGTCGTCGTGGAAGACCGGGATGTTCATACGCGCCCGGCAGCGCTCCTCGACCTCGAAGCACTCGGGGGCCTTGATGTCCTCGAGGTTGATGCCGCCGAAGGTCGGCTCCAGGGCGCAGACCACGTCGACGAGCTTGTCGACGTCGTTTTGCGCGACCTCGATGTCGAACACGTCGATGCCGGCGAACTTCTTGAACAGGACCGCCTTGCCCTCCATCACGGGCTTCGAGGCGAGGGGGCCGATGTTGCCGAGGCCCAGCACGGCCGTGCCATTGGTGAGGACGGCGACGAGGTTCTGGCGGATGGTGAGGTTGGCGGCCTCCTGAGAGTCGGCCGCGATGGCCTCGCAGGCGGCGGCGACGCCGGGGGAATAGGCCAGCGCGAGGTCGCGCTGGTTGCCGAGGGGCTTGGTCGCCTGGATCTCGAGCTTTCCGGGACGCGGCAGGCGATGGTAGATGAGCGCCCCGGACTTGAGATCGTCGGACATGTTGTCGCCCATGGGCCTCACTCCCTGGATGTTGCGCCGTGCGCGCAGCGGAGCACCGTTCCGGTCGGATCCGGGGTGCGTCGGTTGAAAACCCTGTTGCACCGCCTGCGGAGTGGGCGCAACCCGAACAACGAGACCCGGATTCACCTTGCGCGAGGGGTCGAACGCCATGGATTCTCCATCGGCGCGTATTCCTACGGACGGCCGAAGGTGCGGTTTCCCGAATCCGGCCAGAGCCTGACGATCGGCCGATTTTGTTCCATCGCCGACAAGGTCGAAATCCTGCTGGGCGGCGGGCACCGCCTCGACTGGGTCTCGACCTATCCGTTCGCCGCCATGCGCGGCCTGTGGCCGGACGTCGAGGCCCCGGCGGATTACCATGCCTCGCGCGGCGGCGTGACCATCGGCTCGGACGTCTGGCTCGGCTCGGGCTGTCTCATCCTGTCGGGCGTCACCATCGGCCACGGCGCCGTAGTGGCGGCCCGCGCCGTGGTGAGCCGGGACGTGCCGCCCTACGCCGTGGTGGCCGGTAATCCCGCCCGGGTGGTGCGCCATCGTTTCGACCCCGAGACCGTCGCGGCTCTTCTCGAAACCGCTTGGTGGGACAGGCCCTACGCGGCCGTGGCGGGCCTCGTACCCCTCCTCCAGAGCGGGCGAACGGCCGACCTGATCGCGGCGGCGCGGGCGCTCGACGTTGCGGGCGGCGCCTGAATCCCTTACCCGCTTCCCCACCCAAACTGATCGACAGGGCCGCCCGACGATGTCCGACACGCTTCCCGACCGCCTCGCCGTGAACCCGAACAGCCCGTACTACGACGAGAAGATCCTCGAGCGCGGCATCGGCATTCGCTTCAAGGGCGTCGAGAAGACCAACGTCGAGGAATACTGTGTCAGCGAGGGCTGGGTCCGCCTCTCCGCCGGCAAGACCCTCGACCGGGCCGGCAACCCGATGACGGTGAAGCTGAAGGGTGCCGTCGAGCCGTATTTTCGCGATGAGCCCGCCGAGGGCTGAGGGCGGTTCAGGCGGATTGCTCGCTCGCCTCGCGCGTCCGGCGCGCACCGGCGAAGTTCTGCAGGGCCTGCTCGACGAGGGCGTTGACGCTGCGCTCCGTCTGAGGCGTCCGGATCACGAGGCTGGTGATGGCGTCGGGGTGGTTCTTGCGCTGCTTCGGGGTGCGGGCGTGGTTGGAGATCCGAAGCGCGAAGGCGCAACCCTCGGGCTTCAGGTAGACGCTGTCGCCCCGGGTGTTGCGGGCGACGATCGCGAAGCCGTGCGCGGCCACGCGGGCCACCGCATGCGCCAGGGCTGCCTGCGGAGCGAGGATGCTCACGACACCGCCGCTTGCGCTCACCGGGACGCCTCCCGGTCCAATCCCTCGCGGGCAAGCGCCGTGCGGCCGCGCAGGGCGGCGAATGCTCCCGCCGCCGAGCCGCCGTAGCGCTCCCATAACCCGCGGTGGCGGATGAGGCGCGCCAGGGCCGCCTTCGGGGCGTTGACGGCGAGCATGCCCGGGCTCGGGTCGGGCAGGCCGTATTTGGCGGAGACGTAGGCGCGCGACCACGCCTGATGCCAGCGGGTGCGGAACACCCGGCCGGGGTCCGGCGCCGACGAGCGTCCGCGCCCGTGCAGGGCTTGCGCCCCGTGGACATGCACGAGGGCGTGGCCCGCATCCGCCACCCGCCGGCACAGGTCGTCGTCCTCATAGAACAGGAACAGGTTCGGGTCGAAGCCGCCGAGCGCCAGGAACAGGTCGCGGCGGATCATCAGGCAGGCGCCGGACAGGAACGGCGCGCAGGCATCGCCCTCGGGCAGGGACCGTCGGCCCTTCGGGTTGGTGAGGTAGGGCGCGAGGAGCGAGCGCGGCTGGTAGAAGAACCGTCCGTCCGGCTCCACGAGGCGGGGCGCGAGGAGCCCGGCATCCGGATAGGCGCGGGCGGCGGCGAGCAGGGCGTCGACGGCGCCCGGCCGCAGCGTCACGTCGGGGTTGAGGATGAGGACGCGCTCGGCCTGGGACGCGGCGGCGATGCCGCGGTTGTTCGCCCGGCCATAGCCCTCGTTGCGGGGCATCCGCACCACCCGCGCGCCCGCTGCCTCCGCCACCGCCACGGACGCGTCCCGGCTGGCATTGTCGACGACGAGGGCCGGCACGTGCTCGGCAGCCAAGGCCGCGAGGCAGCCGGGTAGGGCCTGCGCGCTGTCATGGGCGACGACGATGGCGACGAGGCTCGGCACGGCTCGGGCAACATCTCCCGTGGCGGGGTCACGCGGAACGCGGCCCTCCCCTCGGCCGGGGGAGGGCTCGCCCTTACGCGCTCTTCTCGGGCAGGTTCAGGCGGATATGGAGTTCGCGCAGCTGCTTCGGGGTCGCCTCGGCGGGGGCGCCCATCATCAGGTCCTCGGCGCGCTGGTTCATGGGGAACAGCACCACCTCGCGCAGGTTCTGTTCGCCGCAGAGCAGCATCACGATGCGGTCGATCCCCGGAGCGATGCCGCCGTGCGGCGGGGCGCCGAGCTTGAGCGCGTTGAGCATGCCGCCGAACTTTTCCTCGAGCACCTCGACGCCGTAGCCGGCGACGCCGAAGGCCTTCTCCATCACGTCCGGGCGATGGTTGCGGATGGCGCCCGACGAGAGTTCGGTGCCGTTGCAGACGATGTCGTACTGGAACGCCTTGATGCCCAGGATCGTCTTCTCGTCCGTGGGATCGAGGGCCAGGAACGCCTCGCGATCGAAGTTCGGCATCGAGAACGGGTTGTGGGAGAAGTCGATCTTCTTGTCGTCCTCGTTCCACTCGTACATCGGGAAGTCGGTGATCCAGCAGAACGCGAACTGGTCCTTGTCGGAGAGGTTCAGTTCGTCGGCGATGCGGTTGCGCGCCTTGCCGGCGAGCGCGGCCGCCTTGGCCTCGGTGCCGGCGGAGAAGAACACCGCGTCGCCGGCCTTCGTGCCCGTGGTCTCGGCGATCGACGCTTGGACTTCGGCCGGGATGAACTTGGCGATGGGTCCCTTGCCGGTGAGCACGCCGTCGACGTCCTCGAACACGATGTAGCCGAGGCCGGGCGCGCCCTCCGAGCGGGCGAAGTCGTTGAGCTTGTCGAAGAACGAGCGCGGCTGGCCGGCGGCACCCGTCGCTGGAATCGCCCGCACCACGCCGCCCGACGCGATCACGCCCTTGAACGCCTTGAACGCCACGTCCTCGCGGGCGAACAGGTCGGTCACGTCGGCGATGATGAGGGGGTTGCGCAGGTCCGGCTTGTCGACGCCGTATTTCAGCATCGCCTCGGCATAGGGGATGCGCGGGAAGTCCTTCGTCACGCGCTTGCCGTCGGCGAATTCCTCGAAGACGCTGCGCAGCACCGGCTCCACGGACTGGAACACGTCCTCCTGCGTCACGAAGCTCATCTCGATGTCGAGCTGGTAGAACTCGCCCGGGGAGCGGTCGGCGCGGGCATCCTCGTCACGGAAGCAGGGCGCGATCTGGAAGTAGCGGTCGAAGCCGGCGATCATCGTCAGCTGCTTGAACTGCTGCGGCGCCTGGGGCAGCGCGTAGAACTTGCCCGGATGCACGCGGGACGGCACGAGGTAGTCGCGGGCGCCCTCCGGCGAGGAAGCGGTGAGGATCGGGGTCTGGAACTCGAAGAACCCGCCCTCGCGCATGCGGCGGCGGAGCGAATCGATGATCGCGCCGCGCTTCATGATGTTGGCGTGCAGCTTGTCGCGGCGCAGATCGAGGAAGCGGTACTTCAGCCGCGTCTCTTCCGGATACTCCTGGTCGCCGAACACCGGCACCGGCAGCTCGCCCGCCGGACCCAGCACCTCGAGTTCGTCGATGTAGACCTCGATGGTACCCGTCGGCAGGTCGGGGTTCTCGGTGCCGGCGGGCCGGGTGCGCACCCGGCCGTCGAGGCGGATCACCCATTCGGAGCGGGCGAGGTTCGCCCCCTGGAACGCCTTGGAATCCGAATCGACCACGCATTGCGTGCGGCCGTAATGGTCGCGCAGGTCGATGAACAGCACGCCGCCATGGTCGCGGATGCGGTGGCACCAGCCCGAGAGGCGAACGGTCTGGCCGACGTCCGAGGGGCGCAGCGCCCCGCAGGTGTGGGTCCGGTAACGGTGCATGGCGGGCTGTTGCATCACGGGCTCTTGGGATTGAGCGGCGCACCATTCACGCGGGGGAAGCGAAGTCAAGGCGAGGCATCGGGAGGCGGACCGGCGCGCCGCCTCGTTCGGACGCCTCACGCGGCCCGATGGATGGCCTGCCGCATGCCAGGGCGAAAGCCGGGGCTGCGCCCTGAACACGCTTCGCTCGGCGGCATCCACGCCGATTCGGCGATCCGATCTCGCGTGCGGCGTCAACCTTCGATATAGCCGATTTTCATGGACCTCATCTCGACCACGCCGGCGCTGGCCGACGCCTGCACCCATTTCGCCGCGCAAGCCTTCGTGACGGTCGATACGGAGTTCATGCGGGAAACCACCTATTATCCGAAGCTCTGCCTCATCCAGATGGCGGGGCCGGACGGGTCGGGGGTGCTCGTCGATCCGCTCTCGCCGGACCTCGACCTTGCGCCGTTCTTCGCCCTGATGGCCGACGAGGGCGTGGTGAAGGTGTTCCATTCCGCCCGGCAGGACCTCGAGATCATCTGGCTGCTCGGCGGCCTGCTGCCGCAGCCGTTCTTCGACACCCAGGTCGCCGCCATGGTGTGCGGCTACGGCGACTCGGTCTCCTACGAGCAGCTCGTCAACGACGTGGCGAAGGCCAAGATCGACAAGTCCTCGCGCTTCACCGACTGGTCGCGCCGGCCGCTTTCCGACGCGCAGCTCACCTACGCCCTCTCCGACGTCACCCACCTTGTGAAGGTCTACGAGGTGCTGGCGAGCCAGCTGCTCTCGACGGACCGGGGCGAGTGGCTCGATGAGGAGATGAGCGTGCTGATCTCGCCCGAGACCTACCGGGCCGATCCGAGCCAAGCTTGGCGGCGCCTCGCCGGGCGAATGCGCAAGCCCCGTGAGATCGCCGTGCTCATCGAGGTCGCCGCCTGGCGCGAGCGCGAGGCTCAGAGCCGCAACGTGCCGCGCGGACGCATCCTGAAAGACGAGGCGGTGATCGACGTCGCCTCCTCGGCGCCGCGCAGCGTCGAGGCCCTGGGGCGCCTGCGCTCGATTCCCGCCGGCTTCGAGCGGTCGCGCACGGGCACCGACATCCTGGCGGCGGTGGAGCGCGGCTTTGCCCGCGACCTCGCCGACATCGCCCTGCCGGAGCGGACCCGCGGCCGCGGCGGCAATGGGGCCCTGGTCGAACTCCTGAAGGTTCTGCTCAAGGCCGTGTGCGAGACGGAGGGCGTCGCTCCGAAGATCATCGCCTCCGTGGACGACCTTGAAGCCATCGCGGACGATGACGCGGCCGACGTGCCCGTGCTGCAGGGCTGGCGCCGGGCTCTGTTCGGCGAGAAGGCGCTTGCCCTCAAGGCCGGCCGCCTCGCCCTCTCGGCCGAGCGCGGTTGCGTGGTGGTGCGCGAACTGAACTGACCTTCGCGGAGGCGCGCGGTGGAGCTGAAATGGCTCGAGGATTTCCTCAGCCTCGCCGAAACCCGCAGCTTCTCCCGCTCGGCCGAGGCGCGTCATGTCACGCAATCGGCCTTCAGCCGCCGGATCCAGGCCTTGGAACTCTGGCTCGGCGTCGCGCTCATCGACCGCAGTACCTATCCGACGACCCTGACGCCAGCGGGCCGGCGTTTTCGCGAGACCGCGGAGGAGACCGTGCGGATGCTCCACGCCAGCCGCGTGGACCTGCGCGCCGGGACCGAATCGGGCGGGGCGATGGTGAGCGTCGCCGCCCTGCACACCCTGTCTCTCGCTTTCTTTCCCGCTTGGTTGCGGGGCATCGAGGCACGCACCGGCCCCGTCGAGACGCGCCTTTTGGCGGACGACTTCCACAACTGCCTCCAGGCCCTCGCCGAGGGCGCCTATGATTTCCTCCTGACGTTCCATCACCCAAGCGTGCCGATCCTCCTGGATCCGGACCTCCATCCCCACCGCGTGGTCGGAACAGATGGGTTGGTGGCCGTGCACAGTCCGGCCCTATCCGGACAGCGGGCGAACGGGCCGCTGCCGCACCTCGCCTATGCGCCCGACACCTTCCTCGGGCGCGTGAGTCTGTTCGCGCAGGCCCAAATCGGCGCCCTCGGACACGTCTCCCACACCAACGCCATGGCCGAGGCTCTGAAAGCCATGGCCTTGGAGGGGCACGGGCTCGCCTGGGTGCCGCGCAGCCTCGTCATCCGCGAACTCGCCGAGGGTCGCTTGATCATGGCCGGACCGGAGGTGCCCCTGGAGATCCGCCTCTACCGCAGCTGCGCCCGCACCCGCCCCGCCGTCGAGACGGTTTGGGCTGCAGCCGGGGCGTATTCGCAAACCGCATGAGGCGTTCCGACTTGGCATTGGCCTCGCGTGCCGTGCCGCGTCATGCCTCGCTCCGTCACGCGGAGGAGGGGAACGATGCTGGGAGTCCTGGGCGGCATGGGGCCAATGGCCACCGTCGACTTCATGCGCAAACTTGTGGAGGCCACCCCGGCATCGCGCGACCAGGACCATCCCGGCGCCCTGGTGCTTCAGGCGTCCGACATCCCCGACCGGACCCGGGCGATCCTCGCCGGCGGCCCCGACCCCCTGCCCGCCATGGTGGCGGGCCTGCGCCGGCTCGAAGCGGCGGGCGCCACCCGTATCGCGATTCCCTGCAACACAGCTCACCACTGGCACGGCGCGCTCCAGGCCCGCACCGCCTTGCCAATCCTGCACATCGTCGATGCCGTAGCCGAAGCACTGTTCGTCCGGGGATACCGAAGCGGTTCCATCGGCGTGCTGGCGACCGGCGGAACGCTGAAGGCCGGCATCTATTCCGGGCGCCTCGCCCGCCACGGCTTCACCTGCGTCGCACCGATCGATCAGGATGCGGTGATGCGCGCCATCCGCCTCGTGAAGGCCGGCAGAGTGGCCGAGGCTGGCGCCATCCTGCGCGATCAGGCGCGCGGTCTGATCGCGGCGGGATGCGGACGGGTGATTCTCGCCTGCACGGAGATTCCCCTCGCCCTCTCGGCCTCGGACGAAGGCTTCGGCGATGGGCTGCTCGATGCGACACAGGCCCTCGCCCAGGCCTGCGTCTCGGGCGCCGGCGCGCCCGAACGCCTCGTCGCGTAGGCGCTGCGCTCCAGTTCGCCTCGGTCAGTTCGCCTCGGTCAGTTCGCCTTGGCGTCGACGGTGAGACGGTCGAGCACGGCGGCCGGGGTCGGGGCCGCGCTAAATTCCAGCATGCCGATGCCGGCACCGTTCTTGGGGCGGACGCTGAGGAACAGCGTTCCGGGCTTGGACACGAACTGGCTCATGGCCGTGCCGATGGCCTTCGCCCCCGCCGAGTTTCCGAGGATCGCCGGCACGCCGTAGAGGCTCGCCGTGACGTATTCCTGCTTCAGTTCCTCGGGCTTGAGGCTGAGCACCTTCGACTGCGCCGCGATGAACCGCTCGAACAGGCCGGTGTTCTCGATGGTGAGGTCGAGGGCCTTGGCCGTCGCCGACAGCATGGCGAAGCCCGACACGCCGGCATCGGGATCGAACACCTCGGGGCCGATGCCGCCGAGCAGGCCGTTGATCCGCACCGTGCCCATATCCTTGCCGGAGATGGAGATTTCCCCGAACTTGAGTTCCTTGGCCGCCGCATCCCAGGCGGTGTCGGCCACCACCTTGAGGTCGAGGTCTGCGTAGCCGTAGAGGCCGAGGGATCCGAGGCCGGGCACGCCGGCCACGGCGGAGGCCGGCAGGGTCAAGCCCGACAGGTCGATCCGCCCGGCGGTCGGAACGCCTTCCCGGGGCGGGGCGAAGTTCACCGTCGCCGTGCGCAGGCCGATATGCGTCGGCACCGCCTTCACAGCCGGATCTTGCGCGGCCGGATTTCGCGGCGCTGCCGCCGGATCGTCGGACAGGTCGAGGCTGAGATCCGACAGGGCCATCGTGCCGATCACCGGGGTCAGCAGGCGCAGATCGTCGTCCGTGGCGTCGGGGGTCGTGGCGAGCTTGCGCAGGGCCGCGATGGTGGGGGCGAGGGAGAAGCCGTTGAGCGACAGGCGGGCCGCCTTCGCGGCGATCCCGTTGCCCATGAGGGTGATGTCCTCGAGGCTCGCCTCCGAACCGCCGCCCCGGATCAGGCCGATGCCGAGGTTGAGCGGCGACGGCCCCTTGGTGTGCTGGACGCTGAGGCCCGTGGCCTCGAAGCTGCCGAGCGTCACCGCTTCGGCGAGATCCGCCACGGTCCCGGAGAGCTTGGCGCGGGTGGCCGGCGGTGCCTCGGCAAGGCCGGGGGCTGTGAGCGCCGCGAGGGCACCGGCCCAGCTGCCCGGCACCGGGCGGGCGCTGAGGTCGCGGCCCTGGATGCGGGCGAACTTCACCGCCGTGCCGTTCGTGTCGACGAAGGCCACGTCCGAAACCGAGAACGCGCCGTAGATCCGTTGAAGCGCACCCTTGCCGTCGCCGGATTCGGCGTAGAGGCGGGCAAGCGCCGTGAGATCGAGGTCGGTGGCCTGGAGCGGGCCGTAGGACCCCGCCCCCTTGCGCTCGCCCTCCACCGTGAGGACGGCCCCCGTGGCGGTCAGCTCGGCGATCCGGCCGGCGCGCACGTCCTTGGCCACCACGTTGCTGTAGCTCACCGTATCGCGCGCGCCCTTGATCGCCCCCTCGATGCGCAGGTCCGGGATCACGAGGCTCGCGGCATCGAGCCGGGCAAGGCGGGCCGCCACGGGCTCGGGACCGGGCCGGATCAGGGCGAGGAGTTCGTCCTTCGACAGGCGCGTCCCGCTCACCGTCACGCGCGGGGCTTTCAGCACCGTGTCGCCGAGCGGCAGGATGACGTCCGTCAGAGTCACGTCCTGGACGGCGGAGGCCGCCTCCTGCGCCCAGGCGACACCCGGCTGCGCGGGGAGCCCGGCGCCGAGGAGGACGAGGACGCAGGCCGAGGCGCCGGTCGCCCAACGCAGGAGGGGGCGGCCTTTCGAGGGGATCATGGGATTTTCCGGATCGCTGGCAAACGCCGCCTCAAGGGGAGGGCGCATCCGTGCCGCGTTTTCGCGTGCGTTGCAATCGCGGGTGCATCACCTGCGCGGGTGCGTCGCCCGACGCCGCTACAGGGAGAACGACGTGCCGCAGCCGCAGGAGGCGGTGGCGAGGGGGTTCTCGATCTTGAACGACTGGCCGATGAGGTCGTTCACGAAATCGATGACGGCGCCGCTCATGTATTCGAGGGATGTGGGGTCGACGAGGACGGTGGCCCCGTCGCGCTCAATGGCGACGTCGTCGTCGGCCCGCGCCCGCTCGATGTCGAAGGCGTAGGAGAAGCCCGAGCAGCCGCCGCCGTTCACGCTGATCCGCAAGGAGGCCCCGGGCGGCTCGGCGCCCATGATCTCGTTGATGCGCTTGGCGGCGCGTGGGGTCAGGGTGATGTCGGCCATCGTGATGCTCGGGTCTCGTCGATTGCCAGAAACGTTGTCACACACAAGATAAGCCCGGTGGGCACGCGCTGCAACGCGGCGCGACAGGGGGACGATGTGCGGCAGAATGGTGAGCGCTGGAGGGCGCCCTATGCGACGAACCCGGCCGCCACGCGCGGGCGCCTGATCCCCGAGGCGGCCTCGCCGACGCGCAGCGATTTCCAGCGCGACCGCGACCGGATCATCCATTCCTCCGCCTTCCGCCGCCTCAAGCACAAGACCCAGGTCTTCGTGCACCACGAGGGCGACCATTACCGCACCCGCCTCACCCACACCCTGGAGGTGAGCCAGATCGCCCGGGCGCTCGCCCGGGCGATGGGCCTCGACGAGGACCTGGCCGAGGCCCTGGCCCTGTCCCACGACCTCGGCCACACCTGCTTCGGCCATACGGGCGAGGATGCCCTCGACGCCCTGATGGGCCAGCATGGCGGGTTCGACCACAATGCCCAGGCCCTGCGCATCGTCACCCGCCTGGAGCGGCGCTACGCCGGCTTCGACGGGTTGAACCTCGCCTGGGAGACCCTGGAGGGCCTGGTCAAGCACAACGGCCCCCTGCTGGAGACGGACGGGACGCCGACCCCGCGCTGGGCGGCGCGCGGCATCCCGGCGGCGATCCTCGAATACAACGGCCAGAACGACCTCGAACTCGCGCGCTTCGCCGGGCCGGAGGCGCAGGCGGCCGCGCTCGCCGACGACATCGCCTACGACAGCCACGACCTCGACGACGGCCTGCGCGCCGGCCTGTTCGATCTCGCCGACCTCGCCGCCGTGCCGTTCCTCGCCGACATCCTGGCGGAGATCGACCATCTTCATCCGAACCTCGACACATCGCGCAAGATTCACGAACTGGCGCGGAGGGTGATCACCCGCTTCGTCGAGGACGTCATCGCCGAGAGCGGGCGCCGCATCGCCGCCCTGGCGCCCATCGATGTCGCCGCCATCCGGGCGGCGTCGGCCCCCGTCATCGCGTTCTCGCCGGCCATCGCGGCGGCGGACCGGGCGATCAAGACCTTCCTGTTCGCCCGCATGTACCGCCACCCCGGCGTGCTCGCCGTGCGGGCGAGGGCCGACATCATCGTCGCCGACCTGTTCGCGCGGTTCACCGCCGAGCCCGGCGCCATGCCGGAGGAGTGGTCGGCCGGGCTGGAGGGGGCGGGCGAGGGCCGCATCGCCCGCCGGGTCGCCGATTACATCGCCGGCATGACCGACACCTACGCGGTGCTGGCCCACAAGCGCCTGTTCGCGACAACGCCGGACCTGCACTGGAGCCCGGAGAGCCGGGGGCTGCCCCTGGCCGAGCCGTGAGGGACCGGCCGTGACACCCGTGTTCCCGGTTGATATGCCCACCACTTGAGACGTGGGCCGTCGGAATGAGACGGCTGTCGCGAGCGGAAACCGATCACCGATGAACATCTTCGCCACCTTCGAGGCGCGCGTGCGCGCGGCCGTGCAGGGCCTCATCCAGGCCGGGCAGCTGCCCGAGGGGCTCGACCTGTCGCGCGTGGTGGTGGAGCCGCCCCGCGACGCGAGCCATGGCGACCTCGCCACCAACGCCGCCCTGGTGCTGGCCAAGGAGGCGAAGACGAATCCGAAGGCCCTGGGCGAGGCCCTGGCGGCCGAGTTGCGCCGGGATCCGGACGTGGTCGATGCGAGCGTCGCCGGTCCCGGCTTCATCAATCTGCGCCTGGCGCCGGGCACCTTCCACGCCGTGGTGCGGGCGGCCCTGACCGAGGGCGACGCCTACGGGCGCGGCGCCGTTCCGGAGGGGAAGGCCCCCGCCGGGAAGGTCAACATCGAGTACGTCTCGGCCAACCCCACCGGGCCGATGCATGTCGGCCATGGACGCGGCGCCGTGTTCGGCGACGCGCTGGCCAACCTCCTCGTGGCCTCGGGCCGCGACGTGACGCGCGAATACTACATCAACGATGCCGGGGCGCAGGTGGACGTGCTCGCCCGCTCCGCGTTCCTGCGCTACCGCGAGGCGCTGGGCGAAGCGGTCGGGCCGGTGCCGGACGGGCTCTATCCGGGCGACTACCTCGTGCCCGTGGGCCAGGCCCTGGCCGACACCCACGGCGGCACCTTGCTGGACCAGCCCGAATCGCAGTGGTTGCCCACCGTGCGGGCCTTCGCCATCGACGCGATGATGGACCTGATCCGGGGCGACCTCGCCCGGCTCGGCATCCACCACGACGTGTTCTTCTCGGAGGCCACCCTGAAGGAGGCCGTGCCCGTCCTGCTGGCGGAGTTGCGGGAGAAGGGCCTCGTCTACGAGGGACGCCTGCCGCCTCCCAAGGGGCAACTGCCCGAGGATTGGGAGGACCGCGAGCAGACCCTGTTCCGCACCGTCGAATTCGGTGACGACGTCGACCGGCCGCTCCTGAAGTCCGACGGTTCGTTCACCTACTTCGCGTCCGACATCGCCTACCACCGCGACAAGATCCAGCGCGGCGCCACCGACCTCATCGACGTGCTCGGCGCCGATCACGGCGGCTACGTCAAGCGCATGCAGGCGGCCGTGAAGGCGGTGAGCGACGGCCGGGCGACCCTCGACGTCAAGCTCTGCCAGCTGGTGCGGCTGTTGCGCGCGGGCGAGCCCGTGAAGATGTCCAAGCGCTCCGGTGAGTTCATCACCCTGGCCGAGGTGGTGGACGAGGTCGGGCGTGACGCGATCCGCTTCATGATGCTCTACCGCAAGAACGACGCAACCCTGGATTTCGACCTCGCCAAGGTGGTGGAGCAATCCAAGGACAACCCCGTCTTCTACGTGCAGTATGCCCATGCCCGCTGCGTCTCGGTGTTCCGCCAGGCCCGCGAGGCGATGCCGGCCGAAGATTTTTCGCGCGACGGCCTGCTGGGCGAGGCCGACCTGTCCCTGCTCGCTGATTCCGGCGAGGCCGAGATCATGCGTCTCATCGCGCAGTATCCGCGGGTGATCGAAGCGGCGGCGGCGGCTCACGAGCCACACCGTGTGGCATTCTATCTCTACGAGCTGGCCTCTTCGCTGCATGGTTTCTGGAACAAGGGCAAAGACTTGCCGCAATTACGGTTTGTTAATCCAACCGACCGAAACTCGACACGGGCCCGACTGGCCCTCGTGGAGGCATTGCGGGGCGTGATCGCCTCCGGCCTCGCGGTGTTGGGCGTCACCGCGCCGGCCGAAATGCGGTGAGGTGACTGCGGCGTAAAGGGGAATGCTGCCATGACGACGAACGCTTCGCGAGCGCCGGTCGATTTCGACGCCTTTGCGCGTGATCTGCAGCAGCCCCGGATGCCGCACCCTCAGGGGGCGGAGCCTCACGGAACGTCCACCCCGGAACCGCAGGCGCAGACCAAGTCCGATCCCCTGGCGGAACTCGCCCGCATCATCGGTCAGGACGATCCGTTCCGGGCCATTCTCGCGGCCCGCGACGCGCGGTCCGAGCCGGCTCCGGGCCGGCGCGTCGAGCCGAGCTTCGCCCAGGCCCCGGCCCCGGCGCCGCCGGCCCCGGCTTACCGGGCGCCCGCCGCGTCCTCGCCGACGGACGCCTTCGACCAATACCTCGCCTCCGTGGAGCAGGACCCCTATCCGAGCCAGGGCACCGACGGGCCGCCCCAGGCCGAGCAGGATGCGTTCGCCTCCGGCGACCGCACGGCCACCGCACGCCCGCGCCAGCGCAGCCGCCTCGTCTCTGTCGGGGCCGGCCTCGGCGTGGTCGCCGTCTGCATCACCGGCGGCCTCGCCTGGCGCGGCCTGCATTCGGGCGGCGGACATGCCGGTGGCGTTCCCACCATCATGGCGGATACCGCGCCCCTGAAGGTCGCCCCGCAGAAGGCCGACGGCGTCGAGATTCCCGATCAGAACAAGCAGATCTACGACCGCACCGCCAAGGACGGGCAGATCCGCATCGTCAACCGCGAGGAGCAGCCCCTCGACGTGGCGCAGGCCGCCCGCTCGGCCCAAGGAACGGGCGAAGGCGGCGCCACCCCCGGCAGCGCCACCGGCAATACCGGGGCGCCGCAGACCGGCACCCTGACGGAATCGCTGGGTGAACCGCGCCGGGTCCGGACCGTCTCGGTCAAGCCGGATACGCCGGTGCCGCCGCCGCAGCCCGAGGTCGCCGAGGCCCCGCCGGCTTCCGTGATCCCGACCATGACCCTGCCGGGGACATCCGCCGAGGGCACGACGGCCCCCGCTTCCCTTCGCCCGCGCGGAACGCGGGTGAGCGCGCCCATCTCCACTCCCACGGCGACGCCCGTGGCCGAGGCGCCGGCGCCCACGGCCGTGGTTCCCGCGCCCGCCCCCGCTCCCCGCACCAAGGCGCCCCAGCGCGTCGCCGCCGTCGCGCCCGAGACCACCGCCGCCGTGGCTCCGCCGCCCGCGACGGTGGTGGAATCCCCGGCCCCCGCCGCCGGCTCCTTCTCGGTCCAGCTCGGCGTGCGGGGCAGCGCCAGCGAGGCCCAGGCCGCCTTCACCCAGATGCAGGGCAAGTATGCCCTCCTGGCCGGCAAGCCGGCTCTGATCCGGCAGGCCGAGGTGAACGGCAAGGCGCTCTACCGCGTCCGCGTCGGACCCCTCGGCAAGGGCGAGGCGACGAGCCTGTGCACCCAGCTCCAGGCGGCCGGCGGTCAGTGCTTCGTGGCGAAGAACTGAGGCGCTCACCCGGAGAGTCTCGCGAAGATCCCGGTCGTCACCCGTCGGGCGGGCCAGTCCGGAGGGCGTGATCGCCCTTCGGCTCCGAGGGGCGTCGATCCACCCTCCGTTCATCGCGCCGGCATCCGGGCCAGCGCCACCAAAGTCCCCAAGGACGCAGCCCTATGACCACCCGTGCCCTCATCCTCGGTTGCGCCGGCAAGACTCTCTCGGCGGAGGAGACCGCATTCTTCCGCGACGTGGCGCCGTGGGGCTTCATCCTGTTCAAGCGCAACATCGGCACGCCCGACGAGGTTCGGGCGCTGACGCAGGCCCTGCGCGACACCGTGGGCCGCGCCGACGCGCCGATCCTCATCGATCAGGAGGGGGGGCGGGTGCAGCGCATGGGGCCGCCGCACTGGCCGGCCTACCCGGCCGGCGGGCGCATCGGCCGCCTCGACGGATCGGCCGTCGCCATGGCCGAACTCGGCGCCCGGCTCATGGCGCACGATCTGGCCAGCGTCGGCATCAACGTCGATTGCGCGCCCGTGCTCGACGTGCCCGTGGCTGGCGCCCACGACGTGATCGGCGACCGCGCCTACGGCACCACGCCCGAGCGCGTCGCCGAGATCGGCCGCGCCGTCGCGCGTGGACTGATGCAGGGCGGCGTGCTGCCGGTGATGAAGCACATTCCCGGTCACGGCCGCGCGGGATGCGACAGCCACAAGGGACTGCCCGTGGTGGAGGCCGATTTCGCGACCCTGACGGCACAGGATTTCGCACCGTTCCGAGCGCTTGCCGACTTGCCCCTCGCCATGAGCGCCCACGTGGTCTTCACCGCCCTCGATCCCGACCATCCGGCGACCCAGTCGGCCATCGTCATCGAGCGAGTTGTTCGCGGTTTCATCGGTTTCGACGGGCTCCTGATGACCGACGACCTGTCCATGCACGCGCTCCAGGGTAGCTTTCGTGCACGCACCGAGGCGGCGTTCGCGGCCGGGATCGATGTCGGCCTGCACTGCAACGGCGACCTCACGGAGATGCGGGGCGTCGTCGAGGGCGCCCCGGGGCTCGCCGGCCCGACCCTGCGCCGGGCACAGGACGCCCTCGCGCGTCTCGCCGTCGCGGCCCCGGCCTTCGATGTGAGCGAGGCCCGCGCCCGGTTCGAGGCCGCCCTGTCCCTCGCTGCCTGATCCGGCGTCCCGCGACGAGCGCCCTGCGCGCCACCGATCGTCGCACCGGCCGGCCGTCCGCCTCTGGCGAAAACGGGTTCCTCCACGCGCGAAGGAGCCTCGAAACCCACGCGGTTCTTGTGTTGCCGCAGTGCGATCCTTAGGTTCCCTGCAATTGGACACATGCGGGTGCCGTGCGGGCGTAGGCTCCCACGGCTCGGGAGGTTGCCATGGGCAGCATGAGTATCTGGCACTGGATCATCGTCGCCGGCATCGTGATGCTGCTGTTCGGGCGGGGCAAGATCTCCGACCTGATGGGCGACGTCGCCAAGGGCATCAAGGCATTCAAGAAGGGCATGGCCGAGGACGAAGCGCCCACGGCCGTGCCGCCCCCAAGCTCCGGCGAGCCCGTGCGGACCCTGCCTCACCAGAACGAGGCGGCCACGGCCAACACCGTCGCGGCCGATCGCAAGGTCATCTAGGCATCGGGAGGGCGGCGTGGAGTTCGCGGCGCCGGGCCTCGTCGGTTCACCGGAGCCGAGGGCTTGGGCACTCGGTGCTTGGGGCCGGGCCTGGGTCTGGCGCATCCGCGCCCGACCTGCGATAGGCACCCGCTGCCACGGGCATTGCGCGACCGCGGGACAATCAGCCTATGTTTGACATGAGTTGGGGCGAGGTGATGCTGATCGGCGGCGTCGCCCTCATCGTCATCGGTCCGAAGGATCTGCCCAAGGCCCTGCGCACGGTCGGGCAGATCACGTCGAAGATGCGCCGCATGGCCGGCGAGTTCCAGGCGCAGTTCAACGAAGCGGTCCGCGAGGCGGAGTTCGACGAGATCCGCCGCGAGGTCGACGGCGTCCGCAAATCCGCCGGGACCATGGGGCCGGTGTTCAACCCGGTCCAGACCATCCGCGACGAGATCAAGGGCGCAGTGGACGGCCACACCCGGACCACCCCGTCCCCGACCCAGCCGCTTGCGAACGTCGCTGCCCAACTCGCCGAGAAGGACCCGGTGCCCCCGGCCGAGCCGGCCCCGGACGCCGATTCCCTCGCTTCCCCGTTGCCCGCCGCGACGCCGGATTCTCCGGCTTCGGCCAAACCGCAGCACGATCCCGCCCGATGACCAACGCGACGGATGACGCCGATATCGAGGCGTCGCGGGCTCCGCTCCTCGACCATCTCATCGAATTGCGGTCGCGGCTCATCAAGTCGCTCGCCGCCTTCGTGGTGATGTTCTTCGCGTGCTTCTTCGTCTCGCGGCACATCTACAACATCCTCGTCTGGCCCTACGTCTCCGTCGTGGGGGCCGAGAACGCCAAGCTCATCGCCACGCACTTCCTCGAGCAGGTGTTCACCAACATCAAGCTCAGTGTGTTCGGCGCCGGCTTCCTCGCGTTTCCGGTGATCGCCACCCAGATCTACGCCTTCGTGGCGCCGGGCCTCTACCGCAACGAGCGCCAAGCCTTCCTGCCCTACCTCGTGGCGACGCCGGTGTTCTTCATCCTCGGCGCCCTGGTGGTGTTCTTCCTGGCGATGCCGCTGCTGATCCAGTTTTCGGTCTCGCTGCAGCAGATCGGGCAGCCGGGGGAGGCGACCATCGCCCTCCTGCCCAAGGTGGACGAGTATCTCTCGCTCATCATGACGCTGATCTTCGCCTTCGGGATCGCATTCCAGCTGCCCGTGATCCTGACGCTGCTGGGTCAGATCGGCGTCATCGACGCGGCGTTCCTGCGCGAGAAGCGCCGCTACGCCATCGTCCTCGTCTTCGTGGTCGCCGCCGTTCTCACCCCGCCGGACGTCATCTCGCAGCTCTCCCTCGCGATCCCGATGATCCTCCTCTACGAGGCCTCGATCTTCTCCGTGAGCCGCGTCGAGCGCATCCGCGCGGCACGGCGCAAGGCCGAGGGGCTGGACCCGTAGGAGGGGCGCTGCCCTTGTCGGGCCGGTGGCGATGCTGCAAAGCCTCGTCGTCTGTTCAGAAGCCTGCCCCGAGCGCCCCCATGCACGACATCCGCGCCATCCGCGAGAATCCGGACGCCTTCGACGACGCCCTGCGTCGGCGCGGACTGCCCGCGCTGGCGGCCGAACTGATCGCCCTCGACGATGCCCGCAAGGGCGCGACCTCGGCGGCTCAGGCGAATCAGGAGCGGCGCAATGCGCTGGCCAAGGAGATCGGCGGCGCGAAGAAGGCCAAGGACGAGGCCCGCGCGTCCGAACTCATGGCCGAGGTCGCCCGCCTGAAGGACGAGGCACCGGGGCTGGAAGCGGCGCAGGCCGAGGCCGGGCGTGTCCTCGACGAAAAGCTCGCGGCGATCCCGAATTGCCCCGGCCCCGAGGTGCCCGAGGGCGCCGACGAGCACGGCAACGTCGAGTACCGCCGGTTCGAGGCCAAGCGTCCGCAGCTCGCGACCGGCAAGCAGCATTTCGAGATCGGCGAAGCCTCCGGACTGATGGATTTCGAGGCGGCCGCACGGATGTCCGGCGCCCGCTTCGTGGTGCTGAAGGGCCAGCTCGCCCGGCTGGAGCGGGCGCTCGGCCAGTTCATGCTCGACCTCCATACGGGCGAGCACGGTTATACCGAGGTGGCGCCCCCCCTGATGGTGCGCGACGAGGCGATGTTCGGCACGGCACAGCTGCCGAAGTTCCGGGACGACCAGTTCGCCGTGCGCGAGCATTGGCTCATTCCCACGGCAGAGGTGCCCCTGACCAACCTCGTGCGCGAATCGATCCTGCGCGAGGAGGAGCTTCCCTTGCGCTTCACGGCCCTCACGGCCTGCTTTCGGGCCGAGGCCGGCTCGGCGGGCCGGGACACGCGCGGCATGCTGCGCCAGCACCAGTTCAACAAGGTCGAGCTCGTCTCCATCACCACGCCGGAGCAGTCGGCGGACGAGCACGAGCGGATGCTGGGCTCGGCGGAGGCCGTGCTGAAGAAGCTCGACCTGCCGTACCGGATCATGACCCTGTGTACCGGTGACATGGGCTTCGCGAGCCGGAAGACCTACGACATCGAGGTCTGGATGCCCGGCCAGGAGACATTCCGGGAGATCTCGTCCTGCTCCGTCTGCGGCGATTTCCAGGCCCGCCGCATGAACGCCCGCTTCCGGGGCAAGGACGGCAAGGCGGTGAACTTCGTCCATACCCTCAACGGGTCGGGCGTGGCGGTCGGCCGCGCACTCATCGCCGTGATGGAAAATTACCAGAATCCCGACGGCAGCGTCACGGTGCCCTCGGCCCTGAAGGCCTATATGGGCGGGATCGACCGGATCGAGGGACACACAGTCTGATGCGCATTCTCGTCACCAACGACGACGGTATTCACGCGCCGGGGCTCGAGACCCTGGAGGGGATTGCCCGCGCCATCTCCGACGACGTCTGGGTGGTGGCGCCCGAGACCGACCAGTCGGGCGTGTCGCACTCGCTGTCCCTGAACGATCCCCTGCGCCTGCGCGAGATCTCGGAAAAACGCTACGCTGTGAAGGGCACCCCGTCCGATTGCGTGATCATGGGGGTGCGCCATATCCTCAAGGACCACGGGCCGGACCTCGTCCTGTCGGGAGTCAACCGCGGCCAGAACGTCGCCGAGGACGTGACCTATTCGGGCACCATCGCGGCCGCCATAGAGGGCACGATCCTCAACGTGCGCTCCATCGCCCTGAGCCAGGCCTACGGCGCCGGGGGGCGCGGCGCCATCAAGTGGACTTGTGCCGCCGAGCACGGCCCGGGGGTCGTCCGCAAGATCCTGGAGATCGGGATCGAGCCCGGCATCGTCGTCAACGTCAACTTTCCCGATTGCGAGCCGCACGAAGTTCTGGGCACCGCCGTGACGGCGCAGGGATTCCGCAACCAGGCGCTTCTCGCCATCGACGCGCGCCAGGACGGGCGCGGCAACCCGTATTTCTGGCTCGCCTTCGCCAAGGCGACGTTCCAGCCGGGGAACGGCACCGATCTCAAGGCTATCGCCGAGAAGCGCATCTCGGTGACCCCCCTGCGCCTCGACCTCACGGACGAGCCGAGCCTGACGCGATTCGCGCAGGGCTTTTCCGGCTGAGGCCCGCGCGCCCCATGACGATGGACGGCTCCATCGAGGCGGCGGCCTTCGTCATGACCCTGCGGGGGCGGGGGGTCCGTGACACCGACACCCTCCGGGCCCTGGAGCGGGTGCCGCGTGAGCGCTTCGCCCCCGGCCCCTACCGCGACCTCGCCCGGCGCGACCTTGCCCTGCCGCTTCCCTGCGGGCAGACCATGACGGCGCCGAGCGCCATCGCCGCCATGCTGACGGCCCTCGGGACGCGGCCCGGCATGCGCCTCCTCGAGATCGGCACGGGCTCAGGCTACGTCACCACCCTGCTGCTGCGCCTGGGGGCGGCCCACGTCCACAGCATCGAGCGTTACGCGCTCCTGGCGGAGGATGCCCGGACCGTGCTCCTGCCCGAGGATCGCGCGCGGGCGACCCTCGCCGTCGGCGACGGCCTCGACCCGGCCTGTCTGCCCGAGGGGCGATTCGACCGCATTCTCCTCAACGGAGCCCTGGCCGCCCTGCCGCCGCACCTCGCCGGCGTCCTCGCGCCGGGCGGCCGCCTCGTCGGAGCCCTGGGGGCACAGGAGGCGACACACCGGGTGGTCGTGACCCGGGATGCGAACGGGATCGTCGAAGAGCGGCTCGGTGAGCGTCTGCGCCTGGGGCCGCTGACGCCCGGGTGTGCCCGCGTCCTATAACGGGACGATCGGATTGTTCCCGAACGCTGCCAACGTAGTAAACCGGAACGGTTGTTTAACCTGAATCCCGTTTGAATGACGTCATCAAGTTGCGTCAGGTCAGACAGGTGCGTCGATGCGGGTTCGCGGGACTGGTCGAGGGTTGAAGACGCTGTCGCGCTTCGCGCTCATCGGAGTGATCGGAGGCGGCGCGGCCGCTTGTTCGTCGGATGCGTCGCGCCTCGGCGACCCGTTCGGCAATCCGTTCGCTTCCAACATGGCGACCGAGCCGACCGCCACGGGAAGCATTTCTGGCGGGGAGCTCACGCCGGCTCCGGTGGTGCGGACGAGCCGGATCCAATCCCAGGCGCTGGGCGCGCCCGGAGTGGCGATGTCGCCCCGCCCCATGGCCGCCGCGCCGCCAGCGACCCCCGTTCCGGTGAGCCGCGTCGCGTCCACGGAACCGGTCTCCGGCATGGTGTCGGGCATGAACCCGGATGCGGGCCGTGCCATGACCACGCGCAGCGTGCCGGCCACGCCGGCCCCCAAGGTCGATCGTGCCGCCGAGCGCAAGGCCGCCGAGGCCGCGGCGCTCGCTGCCCGCAAGGAAGCTGAAGCGGAGAAGCTCGCCGAAGCCCGCCGCGCCGTCGAAGCCAGCAAGGACGCTGCGAAGAAGGCTGCCGAGGCCAAGGCCGCGGATGCCCGGAAGCTCGCCGAGGCGAAGAAGCTCGTCGAGACCCGCAAGGCCGAGGCCGCGAAGGCGGCAGCCGACGCCAAGCTCGCCGATTCCCGGAAGGCGCACCCGCGTCCCGGCCAAGCGGTCGCCAAGGGCGACGAGAAGCCCGTCCGCAAGATCGAGATCAAGGAGGCCAAGGCCGAACCGAAGCCCGAGGTGAAGGCGGATCCCGCCAAGCTGAAGGCCGAGGCGGCCAAGGATGCCGCGAAGAAGGCCGCCGAGGCCGAGGCCAAGACGGCCAAGCTCGAAGCCGCCAAGGCTGCCGCGAAGCAGGTCGCCGAGGCCAAGGCCGCCGAGGCTGCGGCGAAGGAAGCCGCCAAGGAGGCGGCCAAGGCGCCGGTGAAGGTCGCCGCCGTGGAGGCGCCGAAGGCCGAACCCGCCAGCACCGGCTCGGTGGCGCCCGACACTTCGTTCCGCTGGCCGGCCAAGGGCCGGGTGATCTCGGGCTACGGCTCGTCGGGCAACGAGGGCATCAACATCTCGGTGCCCGAGGGCACGGCGGTGAAGGCGGCCGAGGACGGCACTGTGGCCTATGCCGGCTCCGACGTGAAGGGCTACGGCAAGCTCGTCCTCGTGCGCCATTCCAACGGCTACGTCTCGGCCTATGCGCATAACGGGGAACTCGACGTGCGCCCCGGCGAGAAGGTGAAGCGCGGCCAGACCATCGCGAAGTCCGGCGCCTCGGGCAACGTGACCTCGCCCCAGCTCCACTTCGAGATCCGCAAGGGCGCGACCCCCGTCGATCCGATGCCGCACCTCGCGAGCAACTGAAGCACCCGGCGCCAGGACCCTGAAACGAAGAACGGCGGCTCCCACGAGGAGCCGCCGTTCTTCGTTCGGGGATCGGCGTCACCGTAAGAAGTCGCCGAAGGCGCGCGGACCGTCGGGGACGGGAATCTCCTTCGTCACCTTGAGGGTGGTGGCGTTGAGGAGGCTGAGGGTGTTCGAGCCCCAATTCGCCACCACGAGGGCGGTTCCGTCGCGGGTCGCGGCGATCCCCTCGGGATGGTCGCCGACTTCGACGGTGGCGACACTCGTGAGGGTCTGGAGGTTGAACACGCTCACCGTGCCCCCGTACTGGTCGGTAACGAAGCCGCGGGCGCCTGCCAGCGCCACTACGTAGGGCCGCTCACCCGTGGTCACCCGGCCGATCTCGGAGCCGGCGGCGACGTCGAGGACCGAAACGTCGTTCGACGTGACGTTGGCGGTGTAGGCGCGCGCGCCGGCCGCATCGAGGGTGATGCCGAACGGATGCCGGCCCACGGGAATCGTGCGCGTCACGGCCAGGGTGGCGGCGTCGACCACCGAGACCGAATCGCCCTCGCGATTGGCCACCAGGATGGTGGCACCGTCCGGCGTCACGGCGATGCCCGACGGCGAGGCGCCGACCTGGAACTCGGTCTCGAGACGCGAGCCGTCGGCGGGCACCACGAACACCCGGCTGCCGTACCAGTCGGCCACGTAGACGAGGCCGGTCTTCGGGTTCACGGCGATGCCGAGGGGGCCGCCCGGCAGGGCGAGGGTGGCGGTGACCGTGCGGGTGGCGAGATCCACCACGGCGAGGCCCGGCCCCTCGGGGCGGGTGACGTAGGCGGTCTTGCGGTCGGGCGAGAGCGCGATGCCGGCCGGCGCACCATCGATGGCAACCTGTCCCACCACGGCGCCGGCGTCGAGGTCGACGATGGCCAGGGTGTTGGCGCCCTGGGCCGTGATCAGGGCCACTTCTGCGCGGGCGTCTTCGGCGCGGGCTGGGGCGGCGGTCAGCGCCAGGGCGAGGAGGAGAGGGCCGGCGCGAAGCCGGCCCTTCCGTGATGCATTCCGAGAGCGGATGTCGCTCAAGAACCGCTCTTCTCGATCTTGGCCTTCAGGGCGTCGAGGCCCGTGCGGTAGAGGCCGCGCACGGCCTTCTGGGACGCCTCGTCGTTCAGCTCGGGCGGCGGATCGTTGTTCATGTAGCCGCGATAGAACGCGCCGTCCCAGACGACCTTGGACTTGCCGCCGCCGGCATCCTCGACCTTGAGGGTCGAGGAGTAATCGTTCACCGGCAGGGTCTTCACGTCGACCTTGGTGATCCGGTACGAGTAGCTCATCTTCTCGGCGGAGTACTTGTACAGCTCCTCGTCGACGGTGGCGCCGCCCTTGAGCGTCAGGGTGCGGGTGGCCTTGACCTCGTTGCCACCCTTGCCCTCGGTCTTCTCGACGGGGGGAAGCCAGCTCATGTCCTGGAAGTTGCCGATCACCGCCCAGACCTTGTCGGGCGCGGCGTTGATCTCGACGGTCTCCTCGACCTTCTTGCGGGTGGGGCCGTGCGCCTGAGCGCCGAACGAGACGAGGGCGAAGGCCGCCGCCGTGGTGAGTGCCAGGAACTTCATCGGAATTCTCGTCTCCTCAGGAACGCACGATTCTACGGTGCTGCGGTGGGCTCATCGAGGATGCGATCGCTGCGCCCCAGGGCGGCGGCGACCTTGTCCTCGATCCAGTCCCAGGCCTCGCGCTCGGCGGGCCCGGCGGTCTTGATGATCGCGATGGCGTGGTAGCGCATCTCGGTCAGAATTTTTTCGGGGTCCAGCATGTGGAGGCGGGTGGAGAGGATCGCTGCCTCCAGCACCGCCGCCTGCGCCCGGTTGTAGCCGAAGAACGGGATATGGGCGGCCGCATGGACCAGGCGTCCGCGATAGCGCGGGCGGGTCGCGTCCGGTTCCACGCGCGTCACTTCGAATTCGGCATGGCCGAAGCTGTCGGCGAGGCGCCGGCCGGGAATCCGGTCACAGGGCAGGGTCGCCCAGTCGCGCCGGCCCGTGACGGCGCCGGCGATGACCCGGATGTCGCTCGGGCTCGACGCCGCGAAGACCGGATTGGCCTCGAGGTTGAGGATCGTCGGCGACGGTCGGAACGGGGCCAGCACCCAGTCCGCCCCGTCCTGGATCAGGCCGAACGGCACGAGGTGCAGGTCGCCGGCGGGCGACGTCGTGGTGACGATGGTCTCGAGGATCAGCGGCACGGACTCACGCCTTCCCGGCCGGAACGAGCTTGCCGCAGATGATGCGGGCGCCCGCGTCCGAGGGTGTGTCCGAGACGGTGTCGGCGGCGGAGGCTTCGCCCGGCGCCACGATCTCCGGCCGGCCCGCATCGGCGTCCGGCGCCGTGGTGTCGCGGCTCATCCCGTTCGGCCCGGAATGCTTGGTGTGGCCGGCTTTCTTGAACGCGGTGGTGTCCTCGATCTCGGCATCGGCGGCCGCGCCCCAGACCAGGGCTTCGTCCTGCACGTAGCGCTTGCCGAGGCGCCACGCGGTCTCGGCCTTGGTCAGTTCGCCGCCAAGATAGAAGGCGTGGGCGCCGTCCTCAGCCACATCGAGGCGGGGGAAGAACGCCATGGCGTCAGTGCCGACGGAATGGATGTCACGGTTGAACACGTGGATGCCGTCCTCGGCGACCGCGATGCGGTAGTTCGGGTCCTTCACCTCGGCCGCCTGGGCCGCGATCTCGTCCGGGGTCTGCACATAGGGGCGCTTGTCGTGAAGCGCCAGGAGGGAGCGCCCGTATCCCTTGGGGAGGGCCGAATCCGCCTTGGCGGCGTACATCACCCGGCGGGCGGCGTCGTGCTCCTCCACCGTGCGGCGGGTGTGGTTCGAGACCTGAACGATGAGGACGTTGCGGATGGCGAGTTCCGAGCACATCCCGACGAGCAAAGCCGTCACCCCGAGGCTGTCGGCCTCCGTGAGTTCCGTGAGGTTGCCGGTGCCCATCATCATCTCGATCTCCGGCCAGCGCCGGCGCGTCTCGTGATAGCGGGTGATGGACTCGACGAAGCCGAAATGGATCGGCTCCAGGATCGGGTCGGCCATGTAGGGTCGGCCGGCCTTCTCCATCCGCTCGATGGCGCGGTCGAGGGAGGCGAGGTCGTCGGGCCGCACGGGCACGAGGACCGGCACGGCGTCGGTCTCGAAGGCGAGGTCGAGGGTGTCCTCGTTGAGACTGAGAAGGTAGTCGGCCCCCGCCTTGGCACCACGGGTGAGTTCATCCAGCGAGAACGAATCGACGCTGACCTTCAGGCCCGCCCCCTTCAGGAGGCGCACGCACTCCTCGAGATGCGGGAAATCCGTGTCGGGCAGGCCGCCGAGGTCGATGACGTCGGCGCCGCGCCGGGCGAGATCGAGGCCCTTCGCCAGGATCTGGTCCGGAGTCATCTTCGAGGCATCGACGATCTCGGAGAAGATCCTGAGGTCGTGGCGCGACAGGTCCACCGTGCGTCCCGCGAGGCCGAGATAGGCCGGCAGATCGACGATCTCGTCGGGGCCGCGCTCCACCGGCAGGCCGAAATGCCGGGCCAGGGCCTCGGGGTTCGCCCGGCAACGGCCCGGCAGGACGATGCGGGTGGCCCCTTCGGGAATCGTCACCCGGCGCCGGATGATCTCCTCCGTCATCAGGGCGGCGACCTTCACGCCGGCATCGGCGATGCTCCAGGTGAAGCGCTCGGCCGGCAGGGTGGCGGCGACCTTCTCAAGGCGTGCCTTGGCCATGCGGCCGGTAATGAAGACGAGGTGTTCGGGGGCGGTCATGCGGCGGCCCTCGTGCCGGCCGCGCCGGGCCCCCGGATCTCGATGGTGCCGGGATAGCGTCCGGCGAAGTCCGGGAAGGCCGCATCGACGAGGCCGAGGCGCGCGAGATCCGGCAGCCCGGCACCGGCCGGGCGGTCGATGGATTTGACGAGGAGGCAGCGCCGCGCGCCCCACTGCGTGGCGAGCCACAGGGCGAGGCTGTCGGAGGTCACGCCCCAGGTCTCGGGAATGTCGGGGTGGCCCTCCTTGAGGGCGACGGGGTCCCAGACCGGAATGCCCCCTTGGGCGAGGATCGCCGATCCTGCATCCCGTGACGCCGCAATGCGCAGGCGCGGTTCGAGGGCACAGAAAACTTCGGCCATGCGCCCCATCGCATCGAGGGCGAGGCGATGGGCGAGGGCGTCGTCGAAGCCGAGGGTAGCCTGGGAGGCGCGCACCGCGTCGGCGAAGGGGCCGCCGCCCGGAACCACCACGCAGGGGCCGTCATCGCCCGCCGCGAGGTCGGCCAGAACGGCGCGCAGGCGAGCCGCCTCCGACACGAGGCTGCCGCCGACCTTCACCACCGTGAGGTTTGCGATCATGCGGCGTTCCGCCGGGCGCTGGCACGAAGGGTTCTGACGGCCAGCGCGACCCGGACCGGATCGAGACCGTTCGTGCGGTCGCTGTCGCGGCACAGGCCGCCTCGGAAACCGAGATAATGGGCCCCGAGGACGGCGAGGGGCGCGATGTCGGCGAGAGCGAGGGAGCCGGCGAGGCCCGAGACGAGGCCGTGTTCGCGGCAGGCCCGGGTGAAGGCCGCGAGCGCCGGGGCCGGCAGGAGGTCGGGCAGGCGGCGCCCGTCCTTCGTTGCCGTGTCGATCATGGCGCCGATGAACCCGGCCGACGCCAGGCGCGGCATCAGGTTGGTGTCCGGCGTGCCTTCGGCGAACAGCACGCCGATGAGCCGGCCGGGGGCCGCCGCCGCAGCCGCAGCCAGGGCCGTATTGGAGAAACCGGCCTGCACGGCGACCTTCACGTAATCCACGCCCGTGGCCGCCATGGCGGCCACGCAAGGGCCAAGGTCGGCTTCATCCGCCGGTTCTCCCGCCACGGCGCTGGTGATGGCCCGCCCGCCGACCCGTGCGACGAGATCCCGCACGATCCCGACCGGAAGGGCGCCGAGCGCCCCGCGCTCCGGGTCCTTGGCATCGACGAGGTCGGCGCCCGCGAGGGCGGCGGCGAGGGCCTCGTCAGCGTCGCGCACACTCACGAGGAGGCGCGGAGCGGCCTCGCCGGGCACGGGATCGAAGGGGGAGGGCGTCAACACGACGATTTCGACTCGCTCGGACTCTGGTGATCGTCGACGGCCGGACGGCGTCCCGCGTCGGATCACGTTCGGACCCGCCTGGCCCGACCCAAAACTGGCCCTACCAAAAAACCGGCGCCGTCACGAGCGGTTCGGCAGGGGCTCGGCCAGCAGGCGGTTCTTCACCACCCAGCGCATGGCATGCGCCCAGGTGTCGTCGGTGTCGGCGCGGATCACCACCCGGCCCCCGCGCACGACCTTGCCGGTGGCGGCCTCCGTGATGGTGACCGTGAGGTTGAAGATCTGGTTGGAGCCCTTCTCGACGTAGCCGCTGACGGCGAGGTTCGCCCCGAGGGCCTTGGCGATGGCGGCGGCGCAGCCGTCACACTTGTAGAGGGGCGCCTGCTTGGCGATCTCGGCGGCCTGGGGGGCGACGTCGACGGGCTCCACGGCCTCGCCCAGCGCCTTGCGCAATTCGTCGGTGACGAGGCCGAGGCGCCGGGTCTCGTCCGGCCGCGCCTTGCGGCCCCCGACCACGCCCGGATCGAACAGTTCGATCCCGAAGATCGCCGCCGTTTCGGGCGCGGCCCGCGCGGGCGCCGCGAGGGCGAGGAGGAGGGCGAGACTCGCGCAAACGCGTCCGGCACGGGGGAAGGGGATCGGTGACGTCATGAACTCCCTCGTCTCGGATCGGGCGCCGGCCCGGACCTTTCGGCACCATGAGGCCCGGTTCCTCGGCAGGCAACGCCGGGGAATGCGTGGCGATCCCGGCATGGCGCCGCATCCCGCCGGGCGCTTCCAGCGCGAGGGGGGGCGCGCTCCTGGCGAACGCTTATGATATCCTTATCAAACGTCGATTGAGCCGGGACGGGCAATGTTGCTAGCGTGCCGGCCGCATGCACGCTTCCACACGCTTTCCCCTCATCCCCGTTCTCCTCCTCGGTCTGTGCGGGCCGTGGTCCCCTCCGGCTGCCGCGCAGGAACCGGCGCGCTCGGCGGAGGAAGCCGGGCCCGTGCCGGCCGCGACGGAGACCCGCATCGGGTTCCTCTATCGGCCCGAGCCCGCGCCTTCGTCCTACGACGCCGAGGCGGCGCCCGAGGACGAGGCGGTCGCCGGCGCCCGCATGGCGATCAAGGACAACAACACGACGGGCCGCTTCACCAAGCAGACCTATGCCCTCGACGAGATCCCCCTCGACGGGACGAAGAGCGCCGTCGATTCCGCTCGGCAACTGGCGGGCCGGGGCCTCAAGTTCCTCGTCCTGGCGCTTCCCGCCGACGAGGTGCTGGCGGTCGCCGACGCGGTGAAGGGGGAGGGCGTCACGGTCTTCAACGTCGCCGCCCCCGACGACCGCCTGCGGGGCGCCGATTGCCGGAAAAACGTGTTCCACGTCATCCCCAGCCGGGCGATGCAGACGGATGCCCTGGCGCAGTTCTTCACCCTGATGCGCTGGCGCAAGATGTTCCTCATCACCGGCCCGCAGGACAACGATCGTCTCTACGCCGAGGCGTTCAAGAACTCCGCGCGCAAGTTCAACCTCAAGATCACGGCCGAAAAACCCTGGACCTTCGGGCCGCTGGCCAAGGCGCGGGGCGACACCCCGACCCGGTCCGAGGCGATGGTGTTCACCCGGGGCGTCGATTACGACCTCGCCATCGTGGCCGACGAGGCGAACGACTGGGGCGACTACGTGCCGTTCCGCACCGTCGATCCGCGCCCCGTGGCCGGTACGCAAGGGCTCATCGCCACCACCTGGCACCCGACCCTGGAGACCTGGGGCGCGGCCCAGGCGCAGAACCGGTTCCGGCGTCAGGCCGGGCGCCTCATGCGGCCCCTCGACTATCAGGCCTGGGCGGCCGTGCGCTCCATCGGCGAGGCGGCGACGCAGAAGAAGACCGCCGACCCCACGGTGCTCGCCCCCTATTTCGCCGATCCGGCCTTCAGCCTGCCGGCCTACAAGGGCGTATCCCTGACCTACCGCCCATGGGACCACCAGCTGCGCCAGCCGGTGATCGTGGTGCAGCCCAAAGCCATGGTCTCGGTCGCGCCCGAGCAGGGCTTCACGCACCAGCGCACGCCGCTGGATACCCTCGGGATCGACCTGCCCGAGACCACCTGCAAATTTCCCTGATCGACCGGGAGCTTCATGACCCGCCGGGGCTGCGGCAACGCGTGACTGCGCGGCTTGCGATCCGGCGCTCCCTGTGAGACGGGGCTGCACTATAATAAGACACCAGACCCAACCGCGCGCGAGACAGCGGTGGGCCCGAGGAGGACACAGGATGAGCCGCGGCTTCAGGGCGAACGCGTCGGGATCGGTCGTGGCATGGGCGCTCCTCGCCGCCACGACCCTGGCCGGCACCGGGTCGGCAAGCGCCTACACGGTCTACGTGACCAACGAGAAGGGCAATTCCGTCAGCGTCATCGACAGCGAGACCATGGCGGTCACCGGCACCTGGAAGGTCGGTCGCCGCCCGCGCGGCGTCACCACGAGCAAGGACGGCAAGGAGCTCTTCGTCTGCGCCAGCGACGACGACCGGATCGACGTCCTCGATACCAGCACCGGCAAGGTCGTTCGCTCGCTCCGGTCCGGGCCGGACCCGGAGCAGTTCATCCTCGGCCCCGAGGGCAACCTGCTCTACGTCGCCAACGAGGACGACAGCCAGGTCACGGTCATCGACGTCGAGAAGAACAAGGTCATGGCCGAGGTGCCCGTCGGGGTCGAGCCGGAGGGGATGGGCCTGTCCCCGGACGGGAAGGTCCTCGTCAACACCTCCGAGACCACCAACATGGCCCACTTCATCGACACCACGACCTTCCAGGTGATCGACAACGTGCTGGTGGATGCCCGCCCCCGGTTCGCCGAGTTCACGGCCGACGGCAAGTTCCTCTGGGTGTCGGCTGAAGTCGGCGGCACGGTAAGCGTCATCGATGTCGCAGCGCGCCGGGTGGTGAAGAAGATCACGTTCAAGATCCCGAGCGTGAACGACGAGGCGATCCAGCCCGTGGGCATCCGCATCACCAAGGACGGCACGAAGGCGTTCGTGGCGCTGGGCCCCGCCAACCGCATCGCCGTCGTCGATGCCAAGACCTACGCGGTCGAGAAGTACCTGCCCGTCGGTCAGCGCGTCTGGCAGCTCGCCTTCACGCCGGACCAGAAGCTGCTGTTCTCCACCAACGGCTCGTCCAACGACATCTCGGTGGTCGACGTCGCGGCCGAGAAAGTGGTCAAGAGCATTCCCGTGGGGCTGCTGCCCTGGGGCGTGGCGGTCTCGCCGAACTGATCTTTTTGCGGGGATCGCCCGCCCGATGCGCGGCGGCGTGCCGAAGGCTCCTGGACGGCAAATGAAAGGATTGGCGGACGTGATGAAACGAGCGATGCGCGCGGCAGCCCTCGGGCTCGCCGCCTGGACGATGGCCGGGCCGGCGCTGGCCCTCGACCTCACGAAGAAGCGGTCGAACCTGCCCGACCTCGTCCTCGGTAACGAGGAGGGCAACGATTTCGTGGTCGAAAACCGCGAGATCGAACTCGAATCCGGCAAGGCCTACCGCCTGCGCATCGTCGCCAAGGGCCGGCAGGAGTACAAGTTCTACGCCACCGAGTTCTTCCGCAACATCTGGTTCAACCAGATCGTCATCCAGCACCTCGAGATCCACGGCAGCGGCCCGCCGGACCATCTGGAATTCGACGATCCGGGCGAGATCGCCATCGAGTTCGTGGCGATCAAGCCGGGCGAGTATCCCTGGTCGGTCCATGGCCTCGAGGCCAAGGGCATGACCGGCAAGTTCATCGTGAAGTAGGCAGGTCCCGGATGCGCGTCCCCTCCCTCGCCCTCGCGGCGTTGTTGATCGCCGGTCCGGCGCTGGCCGACGATAAGGCCGCCTGTGCGGACGGGATCGGCATGATCCGGATGGAACTCGACAAGACCCCGGCCGAACCTCTTCTGGGAAAGCTCAAAAAGGCGCTTCGCGTCGCCGAGCGCGAGCAGGGGGAGGGCGAGTTCGATGAGTGCCTCGATGCCGTCGGCGATGCACGCCGGGCGTTGAAGCCTTGAGCCGCGACCCCGTGAGCGAGGGCGCCGCCCTCGACGTCGCCAACGTGAGCCACCGCTTTGGCACGCGGGCGGCCCTGTCGGACGTGTCCCTCACCGTGGCACGCGGGGCGTTCACCGCCCTGCTCGGCCCCAACGGAGCGGGCAAGACGACGCTGTTCTCGGTGATCACCCGGCTCTACGCGAACCAGGACGGCCGGGTCTCGATCCTCGGCCATGCCCTCGACCGGGAGCCGAGCCGGGCGCTGGCCCGCCTCGGGGTGGTGTTCCAGGCCCGCACCCTCGATACCGACCTGACGGTGGCGCAGAACCTCCTCTATCACGCGAGTCTGCACGGCATGACCCGCCGGGCGGCCAAGGAGCGGATCGCGACTTTGCTCGCCCGCGTCGGCCTCGCGGATCGGCGCGACGACAAGGTCCGCACCCTGTCGGGCGGTCAGTCCCGGCGGATCGAGATCGCCCGGTCCCTGATCCATGGCCCGCGCCTGCTCCTCCTCGATGAGCCCACGGTCGGCCTCGACCTCGAATCGCGGGCCGACATCGTCGCGATCGTGCGCGCCCTGGTGCGGGAGGAGGGGCTGTCGGTCCTGTGGGCGACCCACATCTTCGAGGAGATCGAGGCGGGCGACGCGGCGGTGGTCCTGCACCGGGGTCGCATCGTGGCGCGCGGCACCGCCGGCTCCATCGCGCAGGGCACCGAAACCTTGGAGGCCGCCTTCCGCCGCCTCGTCGCCGAACCCGCGAGGCAGGCCGCATGAGCAACACCCTCGCTCCCGTCCCCGGCGACAGGCCCGTGGCGCATCTCGGGCGCCTCGATGCGGTCGGCTACCTCATCTGCCTCGGCGGTATCGTCCGGCGCGAGCTGCTGCGGTTCTTCAATCAGAAGGAGCGGTTCTTCTCCGCCCTGGTGCGGCCCCTCGTGTGGCTGTTCATCTTCGCGGCGGGCTTCCGCAACACCCTCGGCGTCTCCATCGAGCCGCCCTACCAGACCTACGTGCTCTACGAGGTCTACGTGGTGCCGGGCCTCGCCGTGATGATCCAGCTGTTCAACGGCATGCAATCGTCTCTCTCGATGGTCTACGACCGCGAGGTCGGCTCGATGAAGGTGCTGCTCACCAGCCCCTATCCGCGCTGGCTGCTGCTGCTCGCCAAGCTCATCGCCGGGGTGACGGTCTCGGTGGTGCAGGCCTACGCGTTCCTGGCCATCGCTTGGTTCTGGGAGCTCGACATCCCGGCCATCGGCTACGTCGCAGCCCTGCCGGCCTTCATCGCCGCCGGCCTCATGCTAGGCTCCATCGGCCTTCTTCTGTCGTCCATGGTCAAGCAGCTCGAGAACTTCGCCAGCGTGATGAACTTCGTGATCTTCCCGATGTTCTTCGCCTCGTCGGCCCTCTACCCACTCTGGCGCATCCGCGAATCGTCCGAGACGCTCTACCTCATCTGCATGGCCAACCCCTTCACGCATGCGGTGCAGCTCGTGCGCTTCGCCCTCTACGGGCAGTTCGCGCCGCTCGCCTGCGCTGTCGTCGTCGGCACCACCCTCGCCTTTTTCACCCTCGCCGTCGTGGCCTACGATCCCGGCCGGGGCATCATGGCCCGGCGTGGCGGCCCGGCCGGAGATTCCGCATGATCCGCTTGTGTAGCCTTACGCTTCTCGGCCTCGGCCTGCTGGCCAGCCCCGCCCTCGCCCAGCCCAAGGGCGATCCCGACTGGCCCTGCGTTCAGCGAAAGGTCTCGACCTTGAGCCCCGGCACCGTCTGGACCGGGCCGGACCTCGCCGAGGCCGGCGCCTGGGGAGACGATTTCGAGGCGGCGCAGCTCGCCCAGAAGATCGCCTCGCGCCGCACGCCGCTCGACGACGTCGATCCACTCCTCGATGCCTTCGCGCAGGCCGCAGGGCCCGAGAAGGACAAGCGCCTGACGCGGGTGTTCGCCGGCGTATTCGAGGTTATCAATGGCGAGCGCAACAAGGTCGTGGCCGGCATCGGGCGCTATGCCCAGGGCCAGCGCCGCATGGCCGAGCGCATCCGCGACGAAGCCGACAAGATCAGCGCCACCAAGGACGGACCAAGCGCTCAGGATGCCCGCGACATGCCCAAGGAAGCTTCCGAGCTCGAGACGAAGTTCGCCTGGGATCGGCGCATCTTCCAGGAGCGCAGTCAGTCCCTGACCTATGTCTGCGAGGTTCCGACGCTCCTCGAACAACGTCTTGGCGAGATCGCCCGCCGGATCCAGGCCCGTCTCTGAAAGCCGGGCGGCGCGTTCCCTGGGGCGCGCAAGTCCGTGTTCGCAGAGCCATACCTCCACGCGCCGGAAATTGTCGCTCCACATGTGATAGGAATGTCCGTAAACGTACTTGCCAGATTCTCCCGGGTCGATTAGGCAATCGGGCGAGACGGCGCGACTGGCTTCAGGTGTTCTCGAAGCGCGGTTCGCCCTCCGCCTCGGAGAACGGTTGCGTTCTCCGTCTTGACCTCAAGGAGAATTATATCATGGCTTTCCGTCTGTCCGCCGCCGTCCTCCTGGCCGCCACCCTCGGCCTTAGCGTCGCTGCTCCCGCCTTCGCCGCTCCCGCCACCGTCACGGCGTTCGATCCGGACAAGGACGGCACCATCGACCTCAAGGAGGCTCAGGCCGCCGCGTCGAAGCATTTCGACATGCTCGACCCGGACAAGGATGGTACGCTGGACGCCAAGGAGCTGAATGGTCGCCTCACCGCCGCCGAGCTGAAGGCCGCCGACCCGGACGGTGACGGCACCCTCGACAAGAAGGAATACCTCGCCGTCGTCGCCGCGCGCTTCAAGGCCGCCGACCCGGATGCCGAGGGCACCATCGATGCGAAGGAACTTGCGTCGCCTGCCGGCGCTTCTCTTGCGACGTTGATGCAGTAAGCCGTCCCACGGGGCGGCCAATCCCCCAAGGAAAACCGTTCATGCGACTTCGCATCGTTCTGTCGGCCGCCCTCGTGATGCTCGGTGCCACCGGGCCTGTGCTCGCCTCCTCCTGTACCGAACAGATCGCCACCATCGAGCGGCGCCTCGACAGCGTCGGTGCGGAACAGGTCACCGGTAAGGAGCCGCCCGGCGGTCCGACGACCTCGAACTCGGCCAAGGCCCTCGACAAGCCCCCGGCGGGCAAGCCGAGCGACCCTTCGACGAAGGCGAGCGCCGCGGGAGTCGCCGATGCGCGCGACCTGATCAAGAAGGCGCGGGCCCAGGACGAGGCCGGCAATACCAAGGCCTGCGAGGACACCATGACCCAGGCCAAGGAAAAGGCCGGCGCCCTGCCGTAAGCGCAGCCGTCGTTTCCCGCCCACGAGGGCCGTCTCCCCCGGAGGCGGCCCTCGTTCGCGTTCAGGGGAGAGCGGCGAGGGCGTCGGACATGAGGGGGCGGCGCGCCACCTCGGGCTGGGTGCAGGCCCTGGCCAGGGCAGCGAGGTCCGGCAGGGGATCGAGGCACCGGGCCAGCAATTCGCCGAGGAGGATCCCCCAGGCCCGCACTTCGAGGCGTTGGAGGTCCGCTCCGGCGGCAGGCGGCAGGCGGCAGGCCGCACCGAAATCGCTCAATGTCGCCTCGCCCGTGGTGCCGTCCCACAGGATGTTGTGGGCGTAGAGGTCGCCGTGCAGAAGGCCGCTCGCGTGAAGGTGGACGGCGGCGGCGGCGATGGTCCGGGCGATGCGGCGAACCGTCTCGGCGTCGAGATTGAGACCGGGTGCGTAGACGTCGCGGCTACAGCTGTCCAAACTCGGCGGCCCGGCCAACACCCGCCAATCGCCGGGCAGGCGCGGCATGACGAGGCCCTGGGTGCCGCCGGGGTGGTCGCCGAGGCGACCGAGGCCGCCCACGAGGTTCGGGTGTGCGCCAGCCGCGAGGCAGGCTTCCATCTCGCGTTCGGGCAGGCCGTCGCTGGTCATGGCGTTCTTGAACAGTTTCACGGCGACGGCCTGTTCCGACCGGTCCCCGCGCCACAGGGCGGCGAACACCTCTCCCGACGCGCCTTCCCCGAGGCGCTCGCCGAGGGCGAGGTCGGACCATGGGATCGTCCGGTCTCGCGGCGAAGGACGAAGCCCCTCCGACGGATTGCCCGCCCAGGTCGGCCAGGCCAGGGCCGGCAGAGCCGCGAGCCAGGCGGGCAGGGCGTCGAACCCGTTGGCCGAGAGCCTGAGCAGTTCGAGGCGACCTGCTTCCGCCAGGCTCGCGGGCAGGGCGGTGAGCCGGTTGCCCGAGAGCATGAGCTTCTGCAGCTGTGGCCGCCGCCCGAGGGCGTCCGGCAGTGCCGCGATCCGGTTGTCCGTCAGGGTGAGCCAGCGCAGGGCCGGCGGCAGGGCCTCGCCCGGCACCTCCGTCAGGCCGCAGCCGCGAAAGCCGATCTGGCTCAGGTGCGGGCAGTCGCCGAGGGCGGGGGGCAGCCGGTCGAACGGGTTGCCGGAGCAGAACAGCACCCGCAGCTTGCGCAGGCGTCCGAGATCCTGCGGCAGGTGCGTGAGGGATCCGGCGCCGAGGTCGAGGATCTCCAGGCTGTCGGCGAGGCCGAAGAGATCGCGCGGGAATTCCGCCAGGCCACCCGCGAGGCGCAGTTCGCGGGTGCCGGCGAGGTTGCCACGCCCCAGGGCCGCGAGTTGCCGGGCCGTGCCCGCGTTCGTCGTCATGCCGTCGTATCCCAGGGCCGGATCGGCCGCCTCGAAGGTGGCGTCGTCGATCCGGCCATGGGGATCAATAGGCGTTCTGGGTGCGGATGAGGGATAGGGGGGTCGCGAGCATGATCCGGATGTCGAACAGGACGGACCAATTCTCGATGTAGTGCAGGTCGTGCTCGACGCGGCGGCGGATCTTGTCGCTCGTGTCGGTCTCGCCCCGCCAGCCG
>Ga0182232_1000010_pt1 | contig 85950 bp, 79 predicted proteins | sample G6R1MG_30_FD_155484 | JGI IMG/M metagenome (GOLD analysis project Ga0182232, IMG submission 155484) | Phyllosphere microbial comminities from miscanthus, Michigan, USA - G6R3_NF_07NOV2016_LD2 MG | ecosystem: Host-associated > Plants > Phyllosphere > Phylloplane/Leaf | place: USA: Michigan... | reverse complement strand
GCCGATGTCGAGGAGATCGACCACAAGGAGGTCGCCGGGCTCGGCACCCTCGACGCCGATGGGCCCGGAAAGGAAGTGGACGATGGAGAGATCGATGTCGCGCACGTCGTCGGCGGAATCGTTGTTCTTGATGAAACCGCCGGTCCAGTCGTAGGTCTCGACGATGAAGTCGTCGCCGGGCTTCACCATGGCGACCATGGGGATGTCGGGGTGCCAGCGGTTGTGGACCTTGTCGTTGTCGTAGGCCGATTGCGTGAGATCGACCTTGATCAGCGTCTCTGCCATCGTGGCGTACTCCCTTTGCTGGGCTTCAGGACATGCGTCCCTGTTCGCGCGGACCGGTGGGTCCGGCCCCGCGCAAGAGGTGGTTTCGGCGTCGGGAAGAGCCTAACGAAGGCCCTTCCAAAACGATTAGACCGAGAGGAACCGGGCGACCTTCGCCTCATCGATGTCGGCGCGGAGCGACTCGTGGACGATGTGGCCGTTCTCGATGACCAGAACCCGGTCGGCGACATCGAGGGCGAAGCTAAGGACCTGCTCGGAGACCACGATGGAGAGGCCCCGCGCGTCGCGGATCTTCTTCAGGGTGCGCCCCATCTCGCGGATGATCGACGGCTGGATGCCCTCCGTCGGCTCGTCGAGCAGCAGCACCTTGGGGCGGCTCGCGAGCGCCCGCGCGATGGCGAGCTGCTGTTGCTGGCCGCCCGACAGGTTGCCGCCCCGCCTTCCCTTCATCTCGAGGAGCACGGGGAACATCTCGTAGAGGTCTCCCGGCACCCGGCGCTCGTTCGTCACGGTGAGCCCCGTCTCGATGTTCTCCTGCACGGTCATGGCCGAAAAGATCATCCGGCCCTGCGGCACGTAGGCGAGTCCCTGCGCCACGCGCTGGTGGCTCTTGAGGGCGGCGACGGGGGTACCGTCGACGGCGATCGACCCGGATTTCACCGGCACGATCCCCATGAGGGTCTTCATGAGCGTGGACTTGCCCATGCCGTTGCGGCCCATGACGGCGACGATCTCAGCCGGCGCCACCGTGATGTCGAGGCCGTGCAGCACCTCGCTCTGGCCGTAGGCGGCGTGGAGGTCCCGGATCGCCAGCATCGGCTGGACGCCGCCCTGGATGTGGGGCGCGGAGAGGGGGGCAGGCGTGGTCTGGAGCATGAGCCCGTTCCTCTCAATGGCCGAGATAGACTTCGATGACCTTGGGGTCGTTCTTCACCCGCTCCATGGAGCCCTCCGAGAGCACGCGCCCCTGGTGCAGCACGGTGACCCGGTGGGCGATGTCCTCCACGAACTTCATGTCGTGCTCGATGACGAGCACCGAGCGGCCGACGATGATCTGATTGAGCAACTCGGCGGTCTTGATGCGCTCGCCGACGCTCATGCCGGCCACCGGCTCGTCGAGCATGAGGAGTTCCGGGTCCTGGATCAGCAGCATGCCGATCTCGAGCCACTGCTTCTGGCCGTGGCTGAGGAATTCCGCCCGCTCCAGGAGCTGATCCTTGAGAAAGATCATGTGGGCCACCTCCTCGATGCGGTCGCGGACCTGCGCATCCCGCTTGAAGGTGAGGGCCCCGAACACCGAGCGGCCGCGCGGGTACGAGATCTCGAGGTTCTCGAACACCGTGAGGTCGTCGTAGATCGACGGCGTCTGAAACTTACGGCCGACCCCGGCCTGCACGATGCCGCTCTCGGAGAGCTTGGTGAGCTCCTGACCCTTGTACTTGATCGAACCGGAACTCGCCTTGGTGCGCCCGCAGATGAGGTCGAGCACCGTGGTCTTGCCGGCGCCGTTGGGACCGATGATCACCCGGATCTCGTTCGGATCGACGTAGAACGACACGTCGTTGACCGCCTTGAAGCCGTCGAACGAGACGGTGAGGGCTTCCACCGCCAGCAGGAACTCCTGTTCCGCCGGGGCGGCGCCGATGGGATGCGAGGGCAAAAGGGCGGCGTTCATGGGCGGAACTCCTACTCGGCCGCGTGGGGCAGGGCGGCGGGCGCGGGCTCCGGGGCCTTCGCGCGGCGGGTCAGGCGCGGCTCGACATACGTCCGGTAGATGCCGGCCAAACCGTTGGGGAAGGCGAGCACCACGAGGATGAACAGGCCGCCGAGGCCGAACAGCCACAGTTCGGGAAAGCTCTCCGAGAAGGTGGTCTTGGCCCAGTTGACCAGCAGCGTGCCCCAGACGGCGCCGAACAGAGACAGACGCCCGCCGACAGCGGCGTAGATCACCATCTCGATGGAGGGCACGATGCCGACGAACGAGGGCGACATGAACCCGACCTGGAGGGTGAACATCGCACCGCCGATGGCCGCGAACACCGCCGCCAGACAGAACGCGAAGGTCTTGAAGCCGGCCACCGAGTAGCCCGAGAAGCGGACCCGGTCCTCCTTGTCGCGCATAGCCACGAGGATGCGGCCGAGCTTCGACCGCTTCACGTACTGGGCGAACAGGATGCAGGCCACCAGCAGAGCGCCGTTGACGAAGTAGAGGATATTGTGGGCTTGATCCGTCCGGATGTCCCAGCCGTTCAGGGTGCGCAGATCGGTGATGCCGTTGATGCCGCCGGTGTAGCCCTGCTGGCCGACGATGAGGATCGTCAGGATGGCGGCGATGGCCTGGGTGATGATGGCGAAGTAGGTGCCGCCGACGCGGCGGCGGAACATCGCCGTGCCGATGACGAAGGCGAAGAGCGCCGGCACCACGATTACGGCGATCAGCGTGAAGGGTAGGCTGGTGAACGGTTTCCAGAACCAGGGCAGGGCGGTGATCTGGTTCCAGTCCATGAAGTCGGGGATGCCCGGCGTCGACTGGATCTTGGTGTTCTCGACGCTGGAGGCTTCGAGCTTCAGGTACATGGCCATGAGGTAGCCGCCGAGGCCGAAGAATACGCCCTGACCGAGCGACAGGATGCCGCCGAAGCCCCAGCAGATGACGAGGCCGAGGGCCACGAACGAATAGGTGAGGTACTTGCCCACGAGGTTGAGGCGGAAGGCGTCGAGGAGCATCGGCAGTACGACGAAGATCACGGCGGCGAGGAGCGCGAGGCTCACCCACTCCATCGGCTTCATGAACGGGTTGTCGTTGACGGTCTGAGCGGGGTTCGGACGGGTCATCGCAAAACGCTCCTCAGCGCCGGACTTTGAGGGTGAAGAGGCCCTGCGGCCGCAGCATCAGGATGCCGACCACGGCGAGCAGAGTGATCACCTTCGCGGTGGAGCCCGACAGGAAGAATTCGAGGGTCGACTGGGTCTGCGAGATCGAGAAGGCCGACGCGATGGTGCCGAGCAGCGACGCGGCGCCGCCGAAGACCACGATGAGGAAGGTGTCGACGATGTAGAGCTGGCCCGAGGTCGGCCCCGTCGAGCCCACCATGGTGAAGGCGGACCCCGCGATGCCGGCGATGCCACAGCCGAGGCCGAAGGTGAGGCGGTCGACCCGCTCGGTGTCGATGCCGACCGCCCCGGCCATCGGCCGGTTCTGCACCACGGCCCGGACCTGGGCGCCGAAGCGCGAGCGGTACATGAGGAGCGCGACGCCGATGGTGATGAGCGTCGTGATCGCCATCACGAACATGCCGTTGATGGGGATCTCGATGGAATCGGTGACCTGGACCGAGCCGATAAGCCAAGCGGGAAGCTCGACGCCGACCTCGCGGGCGCCGAAGATCGTGCGGTAGGTCTGCTGCAGGATGAGCGACAGGCCCCAGGTGGCGAGCAGGGTGTCGAGGGGCCGCTTGTAGAGGTGGCGGATCAGCGCCCATTCCACCAGCATGCCGAGCGCCCCGGACGCGACGAAAGCCAGGGCCATGGCGACGAAGAAATAGGCCGGAAACAGGGCCGGCAGGTGGGTCTGAAAGAAGCCGGAGCACAGGTAGGTGACGTAGGCGCCGAGGATCATGAACTCCCCGTGCGCCATGTTGATCACGCCCATCTGGCCGAAGATGATCGCCAGCCCCAGGGCCATCAGGGTGTAGACCGAGAACAGGATCAGCCCGGCGAAGCCCTGCATCACGAAGATCGAGCTGAGGTCCGTGAGGGAATAGTCGCCGAACATTTTTCCAACCTTCCGAAGAATGCGGCTGTCTCTGTGCAAGCACCGGGCCGTTCAGGACGGACGCCCCCGTCTGAGGATCGTTGCGACCGGTTCCCTCTCTCCTGAAAGGAGAGCGGATTCACACGCTTGATCCCTTTGAGGACAAGCGCGGGTCCCTCCCCCCGCAGAGGGGGGAGGGTTACGTGCAGCTCCTACTGATACCCCTTCGGGAACGGGTCGGGCTTGATGAGTTCGGGGCTCTCGTAGACCACCTCGAACTGGCCGTTCGGCAGGGCCTTGGCGACGCGGGTCTTCGACCAGAGGTGATGGTTCGGGTCGATCCGGACGTAGCCTTCCGGCGCCTCCTTGAACTCGAGCCCGGGGGAGGCGGCCACCACCTTGTCGACGTCGAAGGACCCGGCCTTCTCGCAGGCCATCTTCCACAGGAACGGCCCGAGATAGGCCGCCTGGGTCACGTCGCCGATGACGGTCTTCTCGCCCCACATCTTGTGGAAGGCGGCGACGAACTTCTCGTTGTTGGGATTCTTCAGCGACTGGAAGTACTTCATGCAGGAATAGGCCCCGGCGATGTTCTCGCCGCCGATGCCGTCGATCTCGTCCTCGGTCACCGAGATGGTGAGTAGGACCTGCTTCGACAGGTCGATGCCGGCGGCCTTGAGCTGCTTGTAGAACGCCACGTTGGAACCACCGACCACGTCGGTGAAGATCACGTCCGGCTTCTTGAGCTTGAGCTTGTTGATCACCGAGTTGAACTGGGTGTGTCCGAGGGGGAAGTATTCCTCGCCGACCACGGTGCCCTTGAGGACGTTCTCCACGTGTTTGCGGGCAATCTTGTTCGAGGTGCGCGGCCAAATGTAGTCTGAGCCGATGAAGAAGAACGATTTGGCGCCCTTCTCCTTGTGCACCCAGTCGAGGGAGGCGAGAATCTGCTGCGTCGCCTCCTGACCGGTGTAGAAAACGTTCTTCGACTGCTCCAGGCCTTCGTAGAAGGTCGGGTAATACAGCAGGCCGTTGTATTGCTCGAACACCGGCAGGACGGCCTTGCGCGAGGCGGAGGTCCAGCAGCCCATCACGGCGGCGCAATGGTCGTTGACGAGGAGCTTCTTCGCCTTCTCGGCGAAGGTCGGCCAGTCGGAGGCGCCGTCCTCCTGCACGACTTTGATCTTACGCCCGAGGACGCCGCCGGCCTCGTTGATCTGCGCGATGGCGAGCTTTTCCGCCTGCTGAGCCCCCGTCTCGGAGATCGCCATGGTGCCCGTGAGGGAGTGCAGGACGCCCACCGTCACCTCGGTATCGGTCACCGCGAGGCCCGTGGTGTTCACCGCGGCGGTGGCCGGTGCCGCCGCGAAGCTCGTGCGCGGCATCAGGGCCATGGCCGGCAGGCCGGCGAGCCCCATGAGAAGCCTGCGCCGCAGCGCCGATGGGAGCCCGTTGCCCTGATCCTCTGCCATCGTGACCGAATCCTTGTGATCTCTCGTCGCGCGGCCGGTCGGATGGCCGTGGATCGATGGGCAAAGGCTAGGCCGTGCCGCGCCGGGCGGTCGATACGCAGTCTTGCGTATGGAGCGCCGTCGCCGGGGGGTTCATCGTCCGGCTCTTTGCGGTTGCCCGAGGCTGGACCGCGCGCGGCGCGCGGGGGGCCGATCCGTGCTACGCCTCACCCGAAATCATGCCCGAACCCCAGCGCATCCTGCCGATCCGGCGCGACTACAACCGCTTCGTCGCCGACGAAACGCTGGAGGATTATGCCCTGCGCTTCACAGCCAAGGCGGCGCGGCGCTGGTCGGGCCTGCGGGTGGCGCAGACGGCCCTCGGCGCCGTGTCCTTCTTGGCCCTGGAGGCCATCGGCGGCACCCTCGTGCTCGGCTTCGGCTTCACCAACACGCTGGCCGCCCTCGTGGTGGTGGCGCTCATCATCTTCGCCACCGCGGTCCCGATCTGCGCCTACGCCGCCCGCCACGGCGTCGACATCGATCTCCTCACCCGGGGGGCTGGCTTCGGCTATATCGGCTCGACGGTGACGTCGCTGGTCTATGCGAGCTTCACGTTCCTATTCTTCGCCATCGAGGCGGCGATCATGGCCACCGCCCTGCGGATGGGCTTCGGCCTGCCCCTGGCGCTCGGCTATCTCGTCAGCGCGGTGGCGGTGATTCCCCTTGTGATCTACGGCATCACCCTCATCAGCCGGTTCCAGATCTGGACCCAGCCCCTGTGGATCGTCCTCAATCTCCTGCCGTTGGCCTTCATCGTCGGGCGGGGTGGGGCGCCGGTGGCGGACTGGCTCGGCTTTCCCGGAGAGACGGGCGCAGGCGGGTTCGATCTCGCCCGCTTCGGCCTCGCCACCGGCATCCTGCTGGCCCTGCTGGCGCAGGTGGGCGAGCAGGTCGATTTTCTGCGGTTCGTCCCGGCGCCGGAGCCGGGCCGGGAGGGCCGCTGGTGGAGCGCGGTCCTTGCCGCCGGCGCCGGCTGGATCGTGCCGGGCTTCCTCAAGATCCTGCTCGGCTCGTTCCTCGCAATCCTCGCCCTGCACCACGGGGTGCCGGCCGATGCGGCGGCCGAGCCGACGCAGATGTACGCGGTCGCCTTCGGCTACGTGGTGGACCCCGGCCCCCGGGCCATCGCCCTGACGACGGCGTTCGTCCTCGTCTCGCAGCTCAAGATCAACGTCACCAACGCGTATGCCGGCTCCATTGCCTGGTCGAACTTCTTCTCGCGCCTCACCCACAGCCATCCGGGCCGCGTGGTCTGGCTCGTCTTCAACGTCGCCATCGCGCTCCTGCTCATGGAGCTCGGCATCGACAAGACCCTGGCGAGCACCCTCAGCCTCTACGCCGTGGTGGTTTCGGCCTGGGTCGGGGCCCTGAGTGCCGATCTCGCCGTCAACAAGCCGCTGGGCCTGTCGCCCCCCGGCATCGAGTTCAAGCGGGCCCACCTCTACGCCATCAACCCCGTGGGCACCGGCGCCATGGTGCTGTCCATGCTGGCGGGCTTCTCCGCCCATCTCGGCTGGCTCGGCCACGTCCTCACCCCGTTCGGCCCGATGCTGGCGCTCGTGGTCGCTTTCCTTTCGGCCCCGGCCATCGCCTGGGCCACGGGTGGGCGCTACTACCTCGCGCGGACACCGAAGACCGACTGGAATGGGGCCGCCGCCATCACCTGCCGGGTGTGCGAGCACCCGTTCGAGCCCGAGGACATGGCCGAGTGCCCCGCCTATGGCGGCGCCATCTGCTCACTCTGCTGCTCCCTCGACGCCCGCTGCGGGGATCTCTGCAAGCCCCACGGCCGCCTCGACGTCCAGGCACAGGATGTCCTGGCCAGGGTCCTGCCGGCGCGGACCGCCGTCTGGCTCGGCGCGCCCCTGGGGCGCTACCTCGCCCTCATGCTCACCCTCGTGAGCGCCGTCGCCCTCATCCTCGGCATCGTCCATGCGGGCGCGGTCTCGGAGCATCCCGAGCACCGGGAGTCCCTGGCGGCGGCGCTGACCAGCGTGTTCCTCATCCTCATCGTGATCCTCGGCATCGTCGCGTGGTTGTTCGTGCTGGCCCAGGAGAGCCGCCACGTCGCCCTGGAGGAGACCGCCCGCCAGACCCGGCTCTACCAGGCCGAGATCGCCGCCCATAAGATCACGGACGCGAAGCTCCAGGGCGCCAAGGAGGCGGCGGAGGCGGCCAACCTCGCCAAAAGCCGCTACGTGGTCGGCATCAGCCACGAGCTGCGCACCCCGCTCAACGCCGTACTGGGCTACGCCCAGCTGCTGGAGGGCGACCCCACCATCCCGGGGCCGCGCCAGAACGGCATCCGGGTAATCCGGCGCTCGGCCCAGCACCTGTCGGGCCTCATCGACGGCCTCCTCGACATCTCGCGCATGGAGGCCGGTCGTCTCCAGATTCACCGCGACGAGATCCGGCTGTCCGACTTCCTCGACCAGATCGGCGACATGATCCGCCTCCAGGCGCAGGGCGCCGGACTCGAGTTCCGCTTCACCCGGCCCGACACCCTGCCGATGGTGGTGGCGACGGACGAGAAGCGCCTGCGCCAGATCCTCCTAAACCTCCTGTCGAACGCCGTGAAGTTCACGCCGAAAGGACACGTGTCCCTCGACCTTGCCTATCGCAGCCAGATCGCCGTGTTCACGATCCGCGACACCGGCCTCGGCATCCCGGAGGCCGATCTCCAACGGGTGTTCGAGCCGTTCGAGCGCGGCACCATGGCGGCGGCGCTCACCACCCCCGGCACCGGCCTCGGCCTCACCATCGCGCATCTGCTGGCGCAGATCATGGGCGGCGAGATCACCGTCGAGAGCGTCGTCGGGCAAGGGACCTGCTTTCGCCTGCGCCTTATGCTCGCCTCCGTGGCGCGGCCGAAGCCCGTGCGGCCGGCGCAAGGAACGCCCGAGGCCGTCCGCACCTATTCGGGCGCGCGCCGCACCATCCTGGTGGCGGACGACGACGCCGCCCATCGCGGCCTCATGCGTGAGATCCTCGAACCCCTCGGCCTGCGCGTCATCGAGGCCGCCGACGGCCCCGCCTGCCTCGCCCTCGCCGCCGAGGACCCGCCGGACCTGTTCCTCCTCGACATCGCCATGCCGGGCATGACCGGCTGGGTCCTGGCCAGAACCTTGCGTGAGACCGGCTCCACCGCCCGGATCGCCATGATGTCGGCCAACGTGCACGAGATCAGCCCGTCGCGCGGCCACGATGCGCCCCACGACGCCATCATCGCCAAGCCGTTCGACCTGCGCGACTTCCTGGACGTCGTCGCCGGGCTGCTCGACCTCGCCTGGACCGCACCGGACTCGGCACCGACGGACGAAGGGGCGCCGGCCCCCGACGTCCCGCCGCAGTCGGAGGACGTGGCCGACCTGCTGCGCCTCGCCCGGATCGGCCATGTGCGCGGCCTCGCGGCGAAGCTCGCCGCCATGGCAGACGCCGCCGAGCCGCCGGTCGCGTTCCTCACACGACTGCGCGGCCTCGTGGAAGCCTACGACCTGCGCCGCGTCCTCTCCATCCTCGAAGAAGCGCGAGACGCGCGCATTTTGGGGGCGGCAGAGGCGCGCGACGCGCCCAGGCCGGAGCCGGCCGGCGATGTCTGAGATGCAGCGTGACATCGTCCTCGTGGTCGACGATTCCCCCGATACCCTGAGTTTCCTGACCGAGGCCATCGAACGTTCGGGCGCCACCGTGCTCGTGGCGGTGGCCGGAGATCTCGCCCTGTCGCTCGTCGACGAGATCACCCCCGACATCATCCTGATGGACGCGGTGATGCCCGGCATGGATGGGTTCGAGACTTGCCGGCGTCTCAAGGCTCGTGGCCACCTCGCCCATGTGCCGGTGATCTTCATGACCGGCCTGTCGGAGACCGAACACATCGTGAGGGGGCTGGAGGCGGGCGGGGTCGACTACGTGACGAAGCCCATCGCGCCGGACGAAATCCTGGCGCGCATCCGGGTGCATCTCGCGGGCGCGCGGGTGGCGCAGAGTGCGCGTGCTGCCCTCGACACCGCCGGCCGCACCCTGTTCGCCGTGGACGGGCAGGGCGCAATTCTCTGGTCAACACCCCAGGCCGCCCGGCTACTCGCGGGCATCGCCCCGCCGGACGGCGCCGGCCTGCCGCCGCAGGCGCGGGCGTGGCTCGTCGCCTGCCGCGCCGGCACGGCCTCGGGCGCCCTGACCCTCACGGACGGGAACGGAATCGTCCACACGCTGAGCGTGATCGGAGGCACCGGCGACGAGATCCTCCTGCGGCTCGCCCGCGATTCGGGTGAGGCCGGGATCGAGCGCCTGCGGGCGCGCCTGCCCGTGACGGGGCGCGAGGCCGAGGTGCTGCTGTGGCTCTCGCGCGGCAAGGCGAGCCGCGACATCGGTGAGATCCTGGGCCTCAGTCCCCGTACGGTGACGAAGCACCTGGAGGGTATCTACGCCAAGCTCGGCGTCGAGAACCGGACGGCGGCCTCCCTCATCGCGGCCCGCCACCTTCAGGATCTGGAGTAGGCGGACACGCCGACAGCGCCCCGGGGCGAGCGCCGGCCGTGCCGTCAGGCGAGGGCGCGGGCGGCGTTGTTGACGGCCTGCACCGAGGTATCGACCTCCCGGGCCGCGTAGGCGATGCCATCCATGGTCTGCCGGATGAGTTCGACGCTCTGGGCCGCGTGCTGCATGTTCACCGACATGTCGCGGGTGACGGCCGCCTGCTCGGTGACCGCCGACGAGACGCTGAGCGAGATCTCGCTCAGGTGCCGGATGCTGTGGCCGATGGCCTCGATGGCGTGCACCGCCTGGCTCGTGGAGGCCTGCACCGCCGCGATCTGGGTGCCGATCTCCTCCGTGGCGCGCGACGACTGGTTGGCGAGCGCCTTCACCTCGGCCGCCACCACGGCGAAGCCGCGACCCGCCTCGCCGGCCCGCGCCGCCTCGATGGTGGCGTTGAGCGCCAGCAGATTCGTCTGGTCGGCGATGGATCGGATCACCCCGATGACCTCGCCGATTTTGTCGGCCGAGGCCGTGAGCCCGGAGATGATGGCTCCGGCCTCGACCGAGCGATGCACCGCCTCGTCGGCGGCGCCCTTGGCCTCGACGGCGTGGCGGCTCAGCTCCTCGATGGAGGACGAGAATTCCTCGGCCCCAGCCGCCACGGCCTGGACACTGCTGGAGGTCTGAGCCGTGGTCTCGGCGGTGGTGGAGGCCTGCCGGCTCACGTCCGAGATCGCTCCGGTGATGACGCCGAGATCCTGTTCGATGGCGCGCTGGCCGTCGCGGCGGCGGTTCCGGTCGTTGACCTGGGCGGTGATGTCGATGGCGAACTTCACCACGGCGCAGGTCTTGCCGTCCGGGCCGACGATCGGGTTGTAGCCTCCGTGGATCCAGATTTCGCGGCCGCCTTTGGCCAAGCGGCGGAACTCTCCCGTCCGAGGCTCGCCGTCGGCAAGGGTGCGCCAGAACGTCGAATAGGCCGCCCCGTCGCGTTCCTCGGGGAACACGAACAGGCTGTGATGCTTTCCCTTGATCTCGTCGAGGCGGTAGCCGAGGGCCTCGAGGAAGTTCGCGTTGGCGTCGGTCACGATACCGTCGAGGGAGAAGTGAATGACGGCCTGGGTCCGGTTGATCGCCGCGATCTGCCCTTCGTAGGCGACGGTGCGCAGCTTCTGCATTGTAATGTCGGTGGCGAGCTTGATCACCCGCACCACCTTGCCGGTCCGGTTCAACACCGGGTTGTAGGTCGCCTGGATCCACACCTCGCGTCCGCTCTTTGCCGTCCGCATGAACTCCCGAGCCTGGAACTGGCCGGTGCGCAGGGCCGCCCAGAAACCCTGATAAGCCTGGGATTCCCGCTCTTGGGAGGGGACGAAGAGACTGTGATGTCGCCCCCGGATCTCCTCGAGGCGATACTCCATCAGGTCGAGGAACATCTGATTTGCCGTCAGCACGGTGCCATCCGGACTGAACTCAATCCGGGCTTGCGATCGATCGATCGCATTGAGGAGGGGACGGCTTCCGATATCGAGCATCATGAAATTTCTTCGACCACCGAGCGCCAACGCGTCGCTGTGACCTACATAGCAAAGGAGAACTAACAAATGTTTAAAGTTTTAGAAGACATAAAACGAATAATACAAAATTCGCAGTTCAATACTGAAACTATCATCACATAAATGTGATACAGGCGAAAGAATATATAAATCGAGGCGGCCAATTCGACGTTTCCACAAGATTGTTATTACAGGAAAACGGGACATTTCGAACTGCTTGCCCTAGCTTGCCCAGGGCCATCCCAAGTACTCCTCCATCAATCCATCGATGCTTCGGATTGACTTTGAATACTGGCGCGACAACGGGCAATTGAAGGCCACGTCAGCCGGCCTTCGCAGTGTGCTCGCGTTCGCCTACGCGAACGGTCCGGCGGCGGGCGGGGTCGGGGTGCGCCTTCGCCGCACCCGGCGATTCGTCCGAGTGATGAAGCTTCGGCGGAATCCGTGCGTTGTCCATTCGAACCCCGACCGCCCTGGCGGCTCTCACGATGGCTCGATGCCCCTGACGCCCGAGGCGAGAGCGCCGTTGGAGGTCGGGCATCGTGAGAGCGACGCTCATGCCATGAGATCATGATGCCACTGTTTCCGACCGCTCCCTTCTCCCGTGCGGCGACCCTTTTCGCCGTCCTCGTCGCCGGAACGAGCTTGGGGGGAGCCCCGGCCACCGCGCAGCCGGCCCCGACCCCCGGGAACGCCCTGACCAAGGTGGCGAGCTTCGAGCATCAAGTCACCGGCGTCACCGTGTCGAGGGACGGGCGGATCTTCGTGAACTTCCCGCGCTGGACCGAGGACACCGCGGTGTCCGTCGCCGAGGTAAAGGACGGCAAGGTCGTGCCCTTCCCCGATGCCGCCTGGAATTCCTGGCGCAACGCAAAGAAGGACGAAGTCTCGCCCGGGGATCACTGGATCTGCGTACAGAGCGTGGTGGCGAGCCCCGACGGCAACGTCTGGGTCCTCGATCCCGCCGCCCCCGCCATGGGTGCCCTGGTGCCCGGTGGTCCGAAGCTCGTCGAGATCGACCTGAAGACCAATCGCCCGGCCCGCACCATCGCGTTCGACGAGACGGTGGCGCCGCAGGGCTCGTACCTTAATGACGTGCGCTTCGCGCCGGATGGGAAGACCGCCTACCTCACGGATTCCGGGGCCAAAGGCGCCCTCGTGGTGGTGGATCTCGACAGCGGCAAGGCGCGCCGCGTCCTCGACGGCGATCCCTCGACGCAGCCCGACAAGGGCGTGACCGTGACCTATGACGGCAAGCCCCTGCGCCGGCCCGATGGGCGTGGCGTCGAGTTCGCCGCCGACGGCATCGCCCTCTCACCCGACGGCAAGACGCTCTATTGGCAGGCGATCAAGGGCAAGACCCTCTACAGCCTGCCGACGGAGGCGCTCGCCAGCGGCGTCACCCAGGCCTTGATGCCGACGGCGCTCGCCGACAAGAGCCTCGCGGGCCGGATCGAGACCGTGGGCGAGAACGGCCCGGCGGACGGGCTCATCATCTCCCGTCACGACGGGCGGATGTACATTACCTCGCCGCAGGACGATTCGATCAAGGTCCGCGACCTCTCGGCCAAGGGCGCGGCGACCGCCACCGTCATCAAGGACGCGCGCCTGCGCTGGCCGGACACCTTCGGGGAGGGCCCGGACGGAACGCTCTACGTCACCACCTCGCGCATCCAAGACTCCGCCTTCTACAAGCCCGATGCCCCGGCGGCCCTGCCCACCGACCTCTGGAGCTTCAAGCCGGTCGCGGCCCCGGCGCGCTGATCCGTCCCCGAGCGCAAGACGACGATGCCATGAACCGACGCACCCTCCTGCGCCACACCGCCCTCGGCCTCGCCCTCGCGGCGGGGCCGCGGGCCGTGCTGACTCCCCGCGCCGCCTGGGCCGCGCCTCTCCTGCGCTTCGACGACCCGGAGTTCCGGGCCGTGGTCGATCCGGAGGCGCGCCTCGTCACCCTGTATACCGACGGACGCTGGTGCGAGGGACCGTGCTACGCCGCCCATCTCGGCGGTCTGGTGTTCAGCGATGTCCGGGCCAACCGCATGCTGCTGATCGGCGACGACGGTGCGGTCCGCACCTTCCGCGACCCCTCCGACAACGCCAACGGCAACACCCTCGACGCGCAGGGCCGTCTCGTCACCTGCGAGCACCGGGGCCGGCGCGTGGTGCGGGCAGAGTCCGACGGCTCCCTGACCGTCCTGGCCGACCGCTACGCGGGCAAGCCCCTGAATTCACCCAACGACGCCACCCTCGCGGCCGATGGAGCGATCTGGTTCACGGATCCGGTCTTCGGCATCGCCATGCCCGAGGAGGGGATCGTGCGGAGGCCCGAACAAACGGCGCGGCGGATCTACCGCATCGATCCGGACGGGACGGTGACGGGCCAGAGCGACGCCCTCGATCAGCCGAACGGCCTCGCCTTCAGCCCGGACGGGCGCCGGCTCTACGTCAGCGACACCGGCGCCTCCCTCAACCCGGAGGGCGCGCGCGCCATCCTGGCGTTCCCGGTGGAAAACGGACGGTCCCTCGGAACCCCACACCCCTTTGCAACCGTGGAGGCGGGGGTGCCCGATGGCCTCGCGGTGGATGCCGACGGACGGGTCTACGCCGCCTGCGGCGACGGCGTCCGGGTGTTCGCGCCCGATGGCCGGCTCCTCGGGCGGATCGCCACGGCGCGCGAGGCCGCCAACGTCACCTTCGGAGGTCGCGACGGACGCCGCCTCTTCGTCGCGTCCGGCCCTGCCATCCACGCCATCGCCCTCAAGGTCCGCGGCGCGGGCCGCGCCTGATCCTCACTTTTTTCGAAACTCGGAACCCATCATGCCCCTCGCGCGACGCGACCTCCTCACCGCCGGCCTCGGCGGTGCCGCCGGCCTCGCCGGAGCCGCCACCCTGTCCGCCGCACAACCGAGCGCCGCTGCGGGACCCGAAACGGCCGCGGCGCCCGGGGCCGGGGCCGGCGTGACCACGGACCGGACGCCCGGCGGCCTCGAACTCGCCTTCGTCGCCGATGCGCCGTCGACGCCCACCGGTCTCGCCATCGCGCGGGGCGGGCGCGCCTTCATCATGATGCCGCGCTTCGACGCCAAGGTGCCCTACACCCTCGGGGAGGTTCTGCCGGGCGGCGCGGTGAAGCCCTATCCCGACCTCGAGACCAATCAGCCCGATCCGGCCCAGGCGCAGGCGCGATTCTTCCATGTCCCCAATGGGGTGTTCGACCGGGACGACACCCTGTGGCTCCTCGATGCCGGCCTGCCGGACGGGTCCGGCCCGCCGGTGAAGGGCGGCGCGAAGCTCGTGCAGATGGACATCGCCCGCAACCGTATCCTGCGGGTGGTTCCCCTTGAATCCGGGATCGGCCCGACCTCGTCCCTGAACGACCTGCGCATCGACATCCGCGACGGCTACGCCCGCGCCTACATCACCGACCAGGGCCAGGACGGGGAGGGGGCGATCCTCGCCGTCGATCTCGCCACGGGGCGGGTGGCGCGGCGCCTCCACGGCCATGCCAGCACGAAGTCACAAAAGGGCGTGCTGAAACTCGTCGAGGGCCGGGCCGTGGTGCAGCGGAAGGGGAACGCGCCGCCCCGCCCGGTCCAGGGCGGTGCCAACGGCATCGCCCTGAGCCCCGACGGACGGCGCTTGTACTATGCCCCCCTCATGGGCCGTCACCTCTATGCCGTCGACACCCAGGCCCTCCTCGATCCTCAGACGTCCGATGCGGGCGTCGCGGCCGGCGTCGCGGATCTCGGCGAGAAGGGGCTCACCGGCGGCCTCACCACAGATTCGAAGGACCGGGTCTACCTCGCCCTGCAGGAATTCAACGCGGTGGGCCGGCGCAACCCGGACGGCAGCGTCGAGATCCTCGCCTCTGACCCACGCCTGATCTGGGCCGACACGTTCTGGATCACCCCCGATCGGTGGCTCCACATCTCGTCGGCCCAGGTCAACCGGCGCCCGGAATACAACGACGGCACGGATCGGCAGCAGCCGCCCTACGCGATCCTGAAGATGCGAATCGACGCCGACCCGGCGTAGGGCTCACGATCCGACGGCCGGTCCGCACGCGTTCATTCAATCAAAAGATGATTTCTCGGAACGAAACAACCGCACCTTAACCCGGCGGGTTCATACGAGAGCGGGGACGCCGAGTCTCCCGGACGTCCCGATGCCTTCACGCCGCACAACCATCGACACGATACGGGGCCTTTGCCTCGTCAACATCTTCGTTGGTCATCTTCAACTGGGGGAGCTTCACGCGGCGTCGCCCTCGCGACTGGGGTTCTCCGACAGCGCCGACATTTTCGTCCTGTTGAGCGGAATTTCCACCGCCCTGGCCTTCGGAAGACGAGCGTCCGGGCCGTTCCCGAAGCTGCTGCTCAGTCTCTGGCGCCGCGCCGCACGCATCTTCGCCTTCAACATCGGCATCGTTGTCGCGACGCTGCTCATCTTCATCACGGTGATCGCCCTGCGGGGGTCGGATCAGGGCTACGCCGATCACCTGCGGCTCTTGCGGGAACCGGGGCTGGAAACCCTGCTCTGGCACGCGGTGACCCTGCGCCAGTCCGTGGGCCACTCGACCATCCTACGCCTGTACGTCGCCCTGATGCTGATGGCGCCGGTCTGGCTCCGTTTGGCGGTGTGGCGCTGGTGGGCCCCTCTCGCAGGCGCCGGACTTCTGTGGATTGCCGGGGGGCATTTCCATCTCGTGATTCTCAATTCCCTGACGGGCGAGCCCTTCCTCCTGGGCATCGTGCCCTGGACGCTGCTGTTCTGCATCGGCATCACCATCGGGATGGCCATGCAACGGGGCGTGCAGGTTCCGGTGACCCCGCTCCTCGTGATCCCCGCCGTTGCCGTACTGCTCGGGTACCTCGTCCTCGTCGTCGTCGTGGCTCCCTCCTGGCCGCCGGCCCAGGCGTGGATCGCGAGCCGCAACGAGCATTTCTGGATCGGCGCCAGCAAGATCTATCAGTCGCCCCTGCGGCTTCTGCACATGTTGTCCCTGACCTACCTCGTGATGGCTCTGCCGAAGGCACCCCTGATCCGCCTGCTTCACGCGGCCCGGGCCGACCAGTTCCTGCCGCGCCTCGGCCGGTCGTCCCTGCCGGTCTTCACCGTCGGCGCGGTCGGCGCCGTCCTGGCGGATGAGGTTCTCGACCTCGTTCGCGACGAGACCGGCGCGGCATGGCTGCCGGCGTTCGTCGTAGAGGTCACCGCCATCGCCGCCTACCTGTGGCTCGCCGACCTGATCAGCCGACGCCGTCCGGTGCCCTCCGCCATGCGGGATCCGGCGCGGCTGCACCTAGGCAGCCGCCTTTCGACGAACGAGCCGGCGCTCAGATCGTGACCATGCCGCCCGTCACGGCGATCATCGCGCCGCTCATGTAGCTGCCCTCGTCGGAGGCCAGGAGCACGTAGGCGCCCGCGAGCTCCGCCGGCTGGCCGGGCCGGCCGAGCGGCGTCTGCGAACCGAAGGTCTTCACCTGTTCGGTGTACATCGTGGACGGGATGAGCGGGGTCCAGATCGGCCCCGGCAGCACCGCGTTGGCTCGGATGCCGCGCGAGCCCAGGATTCGGGCAAGGTTCGTAGTCATGTTGGCGATGGCCGCCTTGGTGGACGAATAGGCGAGCTGCTGCTCCACCGGGGTCTTGGCGTTCACCGACGCGGTGTTGATGATCGACGCCCCCGCCTTCAGGTGCGGCGAGGCCGCTTTCAGGATGTAGAACATCGCGTGGACGTTGACGGCGTAGTGCCGGTCCCAGTCGGCGATCTCGATGTCGTCGAGGCTGTCGGCGAGCTTCTGGAACGCCGCGTTGTTCACCACGATATCGAGCTGCCCCAACTCCGAGACCGTCTTCTCGACGAGGCTCGCGCAGTGGCGGTGGTCGGCGATGTCGCCCGGCAGCAGCACGACGCGGCGGCCCGCCTTCTCGACCCAGGCGGCGGTGTCCTTCGCGTCGTCGTGCTCGTCGAGGTAGCTCAGGGCGATGTCGGCCCCTTCGCGGGCATACGCGATGGCGACCGCCCGGCCGATGCCGCTGTCGCCGCCGGTGATGAGCGCGACCTTGCCGTTAAGCTTGCCCGAGCCGCGATACGTCTCCTCGCCGTGATCGGGCTTCGGACTCATGTCGCGGGACTCGCCCGGATAGGGGATGGGCGGCTGCGGAAAGGGGGGCTTGGGGTAATCGATCATGCTGGCTCCATCGGGCGGCCTCCCTTTGGAGGCCTTCGACGGGACAAGCGCCGGGCGTCGGGCCGAGTTCGCGGGACGGAAGGTCACACCGGAGCGGGGGTCCCCGTCACTCGCTCCACCGGAGCGCGGCGGCGGCGGCGAGGGTCCCGACCACGCCCGCGATGAGGCTGAGGGCGGCGAGGATGGCAAGCGGCGTCGTGAACGGAACCGTGCCGCCGAGCGCCGCCTCGCTCGCCGAGACGCCGAAGATCAGGGTCGGGATCATCAGCGGCAGCACGAGCACGGCGAGGATCAGGCCGCCGCGCCGGATCGAGGCGGTGAGGGCCGAGCCCACGGCGCCGATGAAGGTGAGGGCCGGGGTGCCGACGAGGAGGGTCAGGCTCGTGGCGCCCATGGCAGTGCCGTCGAGGGCGACCAGCAGGCCGAACAGCGGCGCGGCCAGCGCCAGGGGCAGGCCGGTGGTGAGCCAATGCGCCAGCACCTTGGCGAGCACCACGAGCTCCATGGGCACGGGCGCCCCCGTCATGAGGTCGAGGGACCCGTCCTCCTCGTCGGCCTGGAACAACCGGTCGAGGCCGATGAGCGTGGCGAGCACGGCCGCCAACCACAGGATCGCGGGGCCGATCCGCGACAGGAGGTTGAGGTCGGGTCCGAGGGCGAACGGCACCACGGCGACGATCATGAGGAAGAACACGAGGGACAGCGCCCCCGAGCCGCCGACCCGCGCGGCGAGGGCGAGATCGCGAGCCACGAGGGCCTTGAGGGCGCGCATCACCACCACACGTCTCCCACCACGGCATCCTGCGAGGACGCGTCTCGGGAAACCGGCGCCTCGGGCGCGGTCGGCTCGATGCGCAACTCGCGCGCGCCGTCGAGGCCCAGCGCCTGGTGGGTCGCCGCGATGACGAGGCCGCCCGTCGCCCGGTGGCGGGCCATCATGCCGGCAAGCACGCCCTGCGAAGCGACGTCGAGGGCCGCCGTCGGTTCGTCGAGGAGCCAGAGGGGCCGCCGGCAGACGAGGAGGCGGGCGAGCGCCACCCGCCGCCGCTGGCCGGCCGAGAGAAAGGCCACGGGCAGCTTGAGGGCGTGGCCGAGGCCGAGTTCCTCCAGGGCCGCGCGCGGACTCGCGGTCGGCGCGCCCAGCAGGTCGCGGGCGAAGGCGAGGTTCTCTTCCGCCGTGAGCGGACTCTTCAGGCCGTCACGATGGCCGACCACATGCAGGCATTCGGGCAGGGTCGCCTCGCCGACATCATGCGCCGTCAGCGTTCCGGCCTCGGGTTTCAGCCGTCCCGCGAGCACGGCGAGGAGGGTCGATTTGCCGGCCCCGTTGCGCCCCGTCACCATCAGGGCCTCGCCCGCCTCCAGGGCGAACGACACCCCCGAGAAGATGCGGCGGCCGGAGCGGCGCACGGCGAGGTCTTGAGCGGTCAGCCGCACGGCAGGCCTTGCTGGAGTTGAGGGCTCGTCCGCATATCCCGCGCGGGCGGCCGCGTCCACGCGACACGACACTCGCACGCCGGTGTCACGCCCACCCGTAGCGGCCAGTTTCGAAGTGTTCTATACCGGGCTCAGGCTGCGCCGCGCGAGTCTCAGGGCGTCCAAATCGCCCTTCGCGCAACAACCTGTCCGGGCACCCCCGGAGCGGCGCGCGCTCACAAGCGCACCCAGCCGAGCACAGCTTTCGTGGCGCAGGTTATGCCTGCGCGTGTTCGACCAACCGCTCGCGAGGATCATCAACGCCGTGGCATCGCTCGACAGCTTCCAATCCCGCCAGACCCTCACCGTCGGCGACAAATCCTACACCTACTACTCGATTCCCCACGCCGAGAAGGCGGGCCTGGCCAGCGCCACCGCCCTGCCGTTCTCCATGAAGGTGATCCTCGAGAACCTTCTGCGGTTCGAGGACGACCGCTCGGTGAAGAAGGCCGACATCTCCGCCACCGTCGCGTGGCTGGGCAACCTCGGCAAGACCGAGACCGAGATCGCCTTCCGGCCCTCCCGCGTGCTGATGCAGGATTTCACCGGCGTGCCGGCCGTGGTTGATCTCGCGGCCATGCGTGATGCGATGGTCGCCCTCGGCGGCGACCCCCAAAAAATCAATCCGCTGGTGCCCGTCGACCTCGTCATCGACCACTCGGTGATCGTCGACGAGTTCGGCACCCCGAAGGCGCTGGCCGACAACGTGGCCCTGGAATACTCGCGCAACGGCGAGCGCTACACCTTCCTCAAGTGGGGCCAGACCGCGTTCGACAATTTCTCCGTCGTTCCCCCCGGCACCGGCATCTGCCACCAGGTCAACCTCGAGTACCTGTCGCAGACCGTGTGGACGAAGACCGAGGACGGCACCGAGGTCGCCTATCCCGACAGCCTCGTCGGCACCGATTCGCACACCACCATGGTCAACGGGCTCGCCGTGCTCGGCTGGGGTGTGGGCGGCATCGAGGCGGAGGCCGCCATGCTCGGCCAGCCCCTCTCCATGCTGATTCCGGAAGTCGTCGGCTTCAAGCTGTCGGGCAAGCTGCCCGAGGGCACCACGGCCACCGATCTGGTGCTGACGGTCACGCAGATGCTCAGGAAGAAGGGCGTCGTCGGCAAGTTCGTGGAATTCTACGGCCCCGGCCTCGACGACATGGCGGTGGCCGACCGCGCCACCATCTCCAACATGGCTCCGGAATACGGCGCCACCTGCGGCTTCTTCCCCATCGACCGCAAAACCATCGACTTCCTCAAGGTGACGAGCCGTACGGACGAGCGCATCGCCCTGGTGGAAGCCTACGCCAAAGCGCAGGGCATGTGGCGCGACGCCGACACACCCGACCCGGTGTTCACCGACACCCTCGAACTGGACATGGGCGATGTGCGTCCGTCGCTCGCCGGCCCCAAGCGCCCGCAGGACCGGGTGCTGCTCGACGCCGCCAAGCCCGGCTTCGCCGGCTCGATGGAGACCGAGTTTAAGCGCGCGGCCGACATCGCCAAGCGCTATCCCGTGGAGGGCGCGAACTTCGACATCGGCCACGGCGACGTGGTGATCGCGGCGATCACGAGCTGCACCAACACCTCGAATCCGAGCGTGATGATTGGCGCCGGGCTGCTGGCCCGCAACGCCGTCGCCAAGGGCCTGCGCTCGAAGCCCTGGGTGAAAACGTCGCTGGCCCCCGGCTCCCAGGTGGTGGCCGAGTACCTCGCCAGCGCCGGCCTGCAGCAGCCCCTCGATGCCCTCGGCTTCAACCTCGTGGGCTTCGGCTGCACCACCTGCATCGGCAATTCCGGCCCGTTGCCGGCGGCGATCTCGAAGGCCATCAACGACAACGACGTCGTGGCGGCGGCCGTGCTCTCGGGCAACCGCAACTTCGAGGGCCGCGTGAACCCGGACGTCCGGGCGAACTACCTCGCCTCGCCGCCCCTCGTCGTTGCCTACGCGCTGGCCGGCTCCATGCAGGTCGATCTCGCCACGGAGCCCCTCGGCACGGGCTCCGACGGCCAGCCCGTCTATCTCAAGGACATCTGGCCCTCGACGGCGGAGGTGGCGGAGTTCATCGAGGCCAACATCACCTCGGCCCTGTTCAAGTCCCGCTACGCCGACGTCTTCGGCGGCGACGATTACTGGAAGGCCGTCGAGGTGACGGAAGCCGAGACCTTCAAGTGGGACTCGACCTCCACCTACGTGCAGAACCCGCCCTATTTCGAGGGCATGACCAAGACTCCGGCGCCCGTCGAGGACGTGGTCGATGCCCGCATCCTCGGCCTGTTCCAGGATTCGATCACCACCGACCACATCTCACCCGCCGGCAACATCCGGGCGAATTCGCCGGCCGGGGCCTACCTGCAGGAGCATCAGGTCCGGGTGCAGGACTTCAACCAGTACGGCACCCGCCGCGGCAACCACGAAGTCATGATGCGCGGCACGTTTGCCAACATCCGCATCAAGAACCAGATGGTGCGCGACGAATCCGGCAACGTGGTCGAGGGCGGCTGGACCCTGTTCCAGCCGTCGGGCGAGCGGATGTTCATCTACGACGCCGCACAGAAGTATGCCGAACAGGGCACGCCGCTCGTGGTCTTCGCCGGCAAGGAATACGGCACCGGCTCGTCGCGCGACTGGGCGGCCAAGGGCACAAAGCTGCTGGGCGTGCGCGCCGTGGTGGCCGAGAGCTTCGAGCGCATTCACCGCTCGAACCTCGTCGGCATGGGCATCGTCCCCCTGGTGTTCCAGGGCGACACGAGCTGGGCCTCCCTCGGCCTCAAGGGCGACGAGACCGTGACGATCCTTGGGCTGTCGGGCGATCTGAAGCCCCGCCAGACCCTGACGGCGCAGATCACCTCGGCCGACGGCACCAAGCGGGACGTGCCGCTCACCTGCCGGATCGATACACTCGACGAGCTCGAATACTACCGCAACGGCGGCATCCTGCCCTACGTGCTGCGTTCGCTCGCGGCGTAAGACGCGACGACGGCGCGGCGGAAGGCCCGGTCTGAAAGGACCGGGCCTTTTCCGTGCGTCGATCATCGGGCATCGTCCCGGCGTCTGTTCAATCGGGATGGTGAAACGTCGGATGACGGAACGCGACGACGCCGGGGAAGAGCTTGTCCATCTCCCGGACAATCACCACGGCCTGCACTACATGGCGTTCATGGCGCATGTCAGCCGTGTCCGGGACAGCAAGCGCTATCTGGAGATCGGCGTCAGCCAGGGGCACCTCCTGTCGCAGATCCATACGGAGGTCGCCATCGCGGTCGATCCGGCGCTGCAGATCAGCTTCAATGTCTGCGAGAACAAGACGATCGTTACGTTCGTGCAGGTGCCGAGCGATACGTTTTTCGCGGAGTACGATTATGCGGCCCTGGCGAAGGGCAAGCCGGATCTGATCTTCCTCGATGGAATGCACACCTTCGAATACCTCCTGCGCGATTTCTACAACGCCGAAGCGATCTCGACGAACCGAACGCTGATCGTCCTGCACGATTGCATGCCGCTCAACGCCGAAATGGCGGAGCGAAATGCAAAGACGTCGGCGGAGATCGGGAAGCACTCGCGCTTCCCCTATCACTGGACGGGGGACGTCTGGAAAATCATCCCTATCCTACAGGCGTACCGCCCCGACCTGCGTGTGGTCTACGTCGATTGCCCGCCAACCGGCTTGGTGTGCGTGACCAATCTGGATCCGTCCTCGCGCGTGCTCGAGGACGGCTATTTTCAGATCGTGGACGCGTTCAGGGCGCGGGACAACGATCTGCGCGCCATCGACGCCATGTATGGGACGATCACCATCACCCCCTCGTCGCGCATCACGAACGACAGCGACCTGACGCTGTACTTCAAGGGCTGACGGACCGGTCCACCACGCCGCTCCCTTCCTCGCTGGAGCGGCGCGGGGCCGGACTTACGCGGCCTTCGTCTCCCCGCCCGTGAACTCCCGCCATAGCAGGATCAGCGCCGCCATCACGGCCGGTCCGAGGAACAGGCCCAGTAGCCCGAACGTCTCCACCCCGCCCAGAATCCCGAGCAGCACCCACAGGAACGGCAGCTGCGTCGTGCCGCCGATGAGGGCGGGGCGGACGAAGTGGTCGGCCACGAAGGTGACGACGAAGCCCGCCACCACCACGACCACGGCCGGCACCACGGAGCCTGCGGCGAGAAGCACCAGGGCGGCGGCGCCGAACACCAGGGGTGCGCCGAACGGGATCATGGCCGCCACGGCGGTGAGCGCGCCCAGCAGCACCGGATGCGGCACGCCGGCGAAGAAATAGACGATCCCCAGCAGCACGCCCTCGCCGAGGCCGACGAGGACGAGGCCGTCGACGGTGCCGTGGACGGAGGCCACCATCTGGCGGGCCACCCGCTCGCCGCGCGGGCCGAACAGGCGGACGATCGCCGTGAGCACCTGATCGGCCACGGCCTTGCCGTCCCGGAACAGGAAGAACAGGGCGACGAGGCTGAAGCCGAACAGCACGACGCGCCGGACGATCTGCGCCCCGAGGCTGCGCGACAGGCCGATGGCGGTGGAATTGTCGAGGTGGTGCAGGAGGTCGGCGCCCGCCCGGGGGTGGCTGAGGTTGGCGGCCCACCACGCGCTCGCCTGCGCACCGAAGGGAACGTGCGAAAGAACCTCCGGCACGGGCAGACCCGTCTCCTCGGCGGTGCGGGCCAGGGCCATGACGTCGTGGGCCTCGCGGGCCGCCTGGATGCCGAGCACCAGCAGGGGGAGGATGAACACCAGGGCGACCGCGAGGGTGAACAGGATCGGCAGCACGAGGTTGTGCCGGCCCGGCGGCCAGCGCCGTTCGGCCCGGGCGTAGAGGGGCCCGAGGGCGATGGCGAGGATCACCGCCCAGGCGAGCGCCGGCAGGAACGGGTGCAGCACCCAGAGTCCGATGGCGGCGAGCGCCAGCACCAGGAGCACGCGGGCGGCCCCCTGCGCCCGTGGCGTCAGGGCACCGGGCGGCGGTGCATCGATGGCGCGCGGGAGCGGCGGCGAAGGGGCCAGAGACGAAGGGGGCGGGGCCGAAGGGGGCAGGGCCATGACGGTTGAAGCCTCGCGGGAGGATGCGGCGGCCAGCACGACCGACACCGGACGATCATCCGTCCGGGTCCTGCATCTAGGCTCCGGCAGGCGTGTGCGGAATGCCCCCGCCCTCACGATCCGGGGGGCACGGGGATGAGCCGCACGGTTGCCCGGCCTACCCCCCTCGTGTAAGGGACCGCCTTCATCTTTCGACGGCGGCGCGGCGCGTCGTCCGGCAGGGCATGCTGCGCGACCGGGGGCGCCGGGCACCATGGACCGCCCTCGAGGTCCGCCCACCACCCGCGCGGGCCGCGCGGGCGGCGGGATATCCAGCAAACACGGCGAGAACGCATGTCCGACCTGACCCAGACCGCCACCTTCGACCGCGTCGCGGACATCATTGCCGACACCGCCGACATCCCGCGTGACACCATCACGCCGGAGAGCCACGCCATCGACGACCTCGGTATCGATTCGCTCGCCTTCCTCGACATCGCCTTCGCGGTGGACAAGGCTTTCGGGATCAAGCTGCCCCTCGAGCGCTGGACCCAGGAAGTCAACGAAGGCAAGGTCCCGGCCGAAGAGTACTTCGTCCTGAAGAACCTCTGCGCCCGCATCGATGCCCTCGTGGCCGAGAAGGCCGCCAAAGCCTGACGGCGGTCGGACGTACGCCATGCGGCTCGAATATTTCGAGATGATCGACACGGTGACGGCCCTCGACCGGGCGGCCGGCCGCCTCGAAGCCCTGGCCCGGGTACCCCTGGAGAGCCCGGTCTTCGAGGGACATTTCCCCGGCCATCCCCTGGTGCCGGGCGTGCTCCTCACGGAGACCATGGCCCAGGCTTCGGGCTACCTCATCCTGGCCCATCTCGATTTTCGAATGATGCCGTTCCTCATGGGAGTGGACAAGGCGCGGTTCCGCGCCTTCGTCGGTCCCGGCGCGGAGCTCGCCATCGAGGCGACCCTGGAGCATGACGGCTCGGGCTACGCCGTGACGAAGGCGGCGATCCGCCACGACGGCAAGCCACTGTGCAACGCCGAGCTGCGCTTTCGCACCATGCCGTTCCCCGAGGGCCTCGACGCGCCCATGCGCGACCGGGCGCGGCGGATCGGCCTCCTCGATCTTGCGGGGATCGCGACGCAGGTAGAGCCCGCATGACCAGCGTCGTCGTCACCGGCCTCGGCCTCGTCTCCTGCGCGGGGGAGGGCATCCAGGCGCATCTCGACGCCCTCGGCGCCGGTGCGCCGGCCCGTACCGACACGGAGCGCTTCGCGCCCTACACGGTCCACCCCGTGGCGCCCCTGGCGCTCGACGGGCAGATCCCGAAGAAATCAGACCAGCGGCAGATGGAGCCGTGGCAGCGGCTCGGCGTCTACGCCGCCGGCCTCGCCCTCGACGCGGCCGGCCTGAAGAACGACGCCGCCCTCAAGGGCGCCATGCACCTCGTCGTCGCCTGCGGCGGCGGCGAGCGCGATACGGAGGTGGACGGCGCGATCCTGACGGGCCTGCGCGACGCCGCCGATCCGGGCGCCTACCTCAACGAGCGTCTGCTCAACGACCTGCGCCCGACGCTGTTCCTCGCCCAGCTCTCGAACCTGCTCGCCGGCAACATCGCCATCGTCCACGGGGTGACGGGGGCCTCCCGCACCTTCATGGGCGAGGAGGCCGCCGGAACCGACGCCCTGCGCATCGCTCAGGCCCGCATCGCCTCGGGGCAGGTGGACTGCATGCTGGTGGGTGGCTCATACAGCGCCGAGCGCCCGGACGTCATGGTGGTCCACGAGATGGGCGGATACCTGCGCGCCAAGCCGTTCCGGCCGGTGTTCTCCCGGGACGCCGAGGGCGAGGCCGGGTTCATCCTCGGCAGCGGCGCGGCCTTCCTCGTCCTCGAATCGGCCGAGCACGCCCGCGCGCGCGGCGCCACGGCGCTGGCCCGCCTCATGCCCGTCGGGAGCGACCGCACCCGGCGCGAGCCCGGCGCCACCGCCGCCAGCCTCGAAGCCTTGTGGCGCGCCTCCGGACTGGCGGCGCCGGACCGGGTGATCTCGGGCGCCACGGGCCTCGCCGGGATCACGGCGGAGGAGGGCGCGGTGCTCGCCCGCCTCGCTCCCGGCGTGCCCGTGACGGCGCTGGGTGACGTCATCGGCCACACCCTCGAAGTGACCGCGCCCTTCGGCGCGGCCCTCGCGGCCGGCCTCGTAACGCAGGGCCGCGCCCACGAGGTCGCGGTCACCACCGTCGGCCACCGCCGCGGCGAGGGCGTGATCCGCATCTGCGCGGCCTGATGGAGGCACCGCCGTAGGGGGAAGCGGGCAGCATCATCCCACGACATCTGCGACGACGACCGGCTACGGGTCGATGTCCCGGCCCTGCCTCACGAACCGTAGAACGGTGTAGAACGGCACGATGACGAACACAGCCTCCCGCGATATCAAGGACCGGCCCCTCGTGGCGGTCACCGGCCTCGGCATCGTGACCTCCCTCGGACAGGGCCAGGCCGACAACTGGGCGGCGCTCACGGCCGGGCGCTCTGGCATCCACGCCATCCGACGCTTTCCCACGGAAGGCCTGCGCACGCGCATCGCCGGCACCGTCGATTTCCTCGACACCGACCCGCTGGTGGCCCCGCTCCTGTCGCAGCGCTTCGCCGAGGTCGCCGCCGAGGAAGCCATCGCCCAGGCGCGCATCGGCACCCATGGCCGCTTTCCCGGCGCCTTGTTCATCGCCGTCCCCCCCGTCGAGATGGAATGGCCCCAGCGTCAGGCCATGGCCGAGGCTTCGGGACAGAACGGGCCGATCACCTACACAGACCTCCAGCGCGCCGCCGCCAGCCGCCGGTTCGACGCGTGGCACGACCTCTTCATCTTCGGCAGCGTGGCCGACGCCATCTCCGACCGGTTCGGGACGCAGGGCTCGCCGATCTCCCTCTCCACCGCCTGCTCGTCGGGGGCCACCGCGATCCAGCTCGGCGTCGAGGCGATCCGCCGGGGCGAGATGGAGGCGGCGCTCTGCATCGGCACCGACGGTTCGGTGAACCCCGAATCCCTCATCCGCTTCTCCCTGCTTTCGGCCCTCTCGACCCAGAACGATCCGCCGGAGGCCGCCTCGAAGCCGTTCTCGAAGAACCGCGACGGCTTCGTCATGGGCGAGGGTGCCGGCGCCCTGGTGCTGGAGAATGCCGAATCGGCGCGGGCACGCGGGGCCACCATCCTGGGCTACGTGCTCGGCTGCGGCGAGAAGGGCGACGGCTTCCACCGCACCCGCTCCAGTCCGGACGGCGCGCCCGGCATCGCGGCGATCCGTGCGGCCCTCGACGATGCCGGGGCGATCCCCGACGCCATCGACACGATCAACGCCCACGGCACCTCGACGCCGGAGAACGACAAGATGGAGGCCATGGGCTGCGCCGCCGTGTTCGGAGACCGCATCGGCCGCCTGCCGATCTCCTCCAATAAGTCGATGATCGGCCATACGCTCACGGCGGCTGGCGCCATCGAGGCGGTGGTCTCGCTCCTCACCATCGCGCATGGGCGCATCCCGCCGACCATCAACTACGCGGTGCCGGACCCGGCCATCCCCCTCGACGTGGTCGCCACCGCCCGCGACGCGCGGGTCTCCCGCGTGCTCTCGAATTCGTTCGGCTTCGGTGGGCAGAACACCTGCCTCGTGCTCGGGGACGAGCCCGCATGACCGCCCCCACCCGCGTCCTCGTCACCGGCGGTGCCTCGGGCCTCGGCCGGGCCATCGTGCGGAGCCTCGCCGCCGCCGGCCACGACGTCGCTTTCACCTACCGCTCCTCGGGAGAAGCCGCGGAAGCCCTGGTGGCGGAACTGGCCGCCGCCTGCCCCGAGCGCAGCGTCACCGCCCACGCCCTCGATCTCGCCGACCGTGCGGCCCTCGACGCGTTTTGCGAGACCGTCGAGGCCGAGAGTTTCCACGGCTTCGTTCACAATGCAGGCCAATCCTCCGACGCGCTCGCGGCGATGCTCGACCAGGATCGGGCCGAAGCGGCCATGCAGGTGAACTTCTGGTCCCTGACGCGACTGGCCAAATCCCTGGTGCGGGGCATGATCCGGGCGCGCGCCGGGCGCATCGTCGCCATCGGCTCGGTCGCGGCGCTGCGGGCCAACCCCGGCAACGCCGCCTATGCGGCGAGCAAGGGCGCCCTCATCGCCTATTGCCGGACGCTCGCCATGGAATCGGCCAAGCGGGGCGTCACCGTGAACGTCATCGCGCCGGGCTTCATCGATACGGACATGATGGCTCCCTACGCCGCCCACCGAGCCGGCATGGAGCGCCAGATCCCTGCCGGGCGCTTCGCCAAGCCGGAGGAGGTGGCGGCGCTGGCCACCTTCCTCATGGGAGAGGGCGGGGCCTATATCACCGGTGCCGTCCTGCCGGTGGATGGCGGGCTGACGGCGATGATGGGCGTCCACCGGTCCTGAGACCTGCCATGCGCTTCGCCCTGTTCGTCCTCGCAACCCTCGCGTCGGTTCCGGCCCTGGCCGTCGAAGCCTATCGCGTCGGCGGCCTGCCCCCGGGCGAGGCCCTAACCATCCGCGAGGCGCCGGATGCCGCGGCGCCTTCCCTCGGTCAGGTTCCGGTCGGAGTACGCCTGCGCGCCTTCGGCTGCACCAGCGACACCCCGAGCGGGCTGACCTGGTGCCGGGTCAAGGGCGGCCGGCTCCTCGGCTGGGCCAGGCGGCGCTACCTCGCCCCGGATTGACCCACGGCGGACGGATCCGCCCTTCAACATTTGTTTACCATACCTGCGCAAAGTCCGACCCGTAGGCCGGTCTGTTCACCGTCTTACCCGTGGCCCCGCCATCATGGCGCGGCGCCTTCAGCCGGACGGCGCATGTACCTGTTCACCACGCCCCCCGCCACCAACCGTGACACCGAGGCCGCCCGCGAGACGGCCAGCCGTGCCCCCGCGAGTGCGAATGCCGGCGTCATCGACGCGATCCGCAACGGCGCGCAGAGTTCGGGCGCCGGGTTCGACTACCTCCTCGCCACGGCCCAGCGTGAATCCGCCCTCAACCCCTCCGCGAAGGCCGGGACCTCCTCGGCCACGGGCCTGTTCCAGTTCATCGAGCAGACCTGGCTCGGCACCATGAAGAACGCCGGGCCCAAACTCGGCCTGCAGACCTATGCCGACGCCATCACGACCCGCCCGGACGGCACCTACACGGTGGCGGACCCGGACGCGCGGCAGACCATCCTCGACCTTCGCCGCGACCCCCGCACCGCCGCGACGCTCGCCGGAGCCCTGACCCAACGCAACGGCGAGGCCCTGACGGCGGCCCTCGGTCGCGAGCCCACGGGGGGCGACCTCTACGCCGCCCATGTGTTGGGCGCGCGGGGCGCCGCCGCCCTCATCGCCACCGCGCAGGCGAGCCCGGCCCGGGCCGCCGCCCTCGACATGCCGGAAGCGGCCGCCGCCAACCGCAACCTGTTCTACGACAGGACCGGCCGGGCCCGGGGCGCGGCCGAACTCTACGCCCTCCTGTCCACGTCCCACGCGGCGACGCCGCCCGCGACGGCCGTCGCCACCAGCCTGCCCGAGGTTCCCACCGCCTACGCCGCCCTCGACGGGAGCTTGCGCTCTCTGTTCCAGACCGACAAGCGCCAGGGTGCCGTCTCCGAGGGGGTGGCCAAGCTGTGGCAGGTGCGCAGTTCCGTAGATAACAGCCGCCCCGCGCCGACCTATTTCCCGCGTTCGGACAGCACGGCCGAGGCCGCCCCGGCGGTTCAAGCCACCGCGGCGGTTCAAGCCACCGCGGCGGTTCAAGCCACCGCGGCGGTGCAGGGCACCGCATCGGCGCAGATCGCCACGTCTCCCACGGACGGGCCGGTCCTGGTCCCGCCCACCGGCGTCGCCCTCGTCGGCGCCCCCCTGCCGCCGCGCCGGCCGGCCGAATTCAACACCATGGCGGTGCAGAGCACCGCGGCGGCACAAGTCACCACGGCGGTACAGGGTGCCGCACCGGCGCCCAGAGCCGGCGCCCCCCTCAATCTTTCCCTCTACACCGTCCGGAGCGGCCTATGACGATCCGCCAGTTCCTCGCCCTGACGCAGCACGCCTCGGCGGCGCGACGGGCGGAGGGGGCCAAGGCCCTGGTCCGGGCCTTCCTGAGCGGACACCTCACCCCGGACACGGCCGGGCAGGCGCGGGCGACCATCCTCGCCCTGCTCGACGATCCGGCGCCCCAGGTACGCCGGGCCCTGGCGGAAGCCTCCGCCGCGAGCCCGGCGGCGCCCCGCGCCCTCGTGGTGGCCCTGGCCGGCGACCATGCCGACATCGCCGCCCTCGTCCTGAAAAACTCCCCCGTCCTCTCGGATGCCGACCTCGTCGACGGCATCGCCATCGGCTGCGAGACCACCCGGCAAGCCATCGCCGAGCGGCGGACGCTGTCCTACGCGGTGGCGGGCGCCATGGCCGAGATCGCGGGACCCCGCGCCCTCACGGCCCTCGCCGCCAACCACGGCGCCACCATCACCGTCGGCAGCCTCCTGCGCCTCCTCGAGCGGCACGGAGACGACGCTCCCCTGCGCGACGCCCTGCTGGCGCGGGCCGATCTTCCCCTCGAAGTCCGTCAAGCCTGCAGCGACCGGGTGGCCGAGGCCATGGCGCACCTCGCCGTCGAATCGGGCTGGCTCACCCCCGCCCGGGGCGAGCGGGCCGGTCGGGAGGCCCGCGAACGGGCGACCCTGTCCCTCAGCGTCGGGGCGCCGCCCCCGGACGTCGCCCGCCTCGTCGGTTACCTTCGGCGGAACGGCCAGCTCACCGCCGGCCTGATCCTGCGGGCGATCCTGTCGGGCCACATGCCGTTCGCCGAGATCGCCCTGGCCGATCTCGCCGATCTGCCCCCGGCCCGGGTCGCCGGCCTCATGCACGAGGGGGGCGGCGCCGCCTATGCCGCCCTCCACCGCCGGGCGGGGCTCCCGGCGGCGCTCCTGCCGGCCTTCGGCGGCGCCCTCTCGGCTTGGCGCGAAGCCGGCCGCGGCGAGAGCACCGCGCACGGCGCCGTCCTGTCGTGCCTGATGATCGAGCGGGCCATCACCGCCTGCGAGACCATGCCGTTCGCCGATGCCCAGGGCGTCATGGCCCTGCTCACCCGCTTCGAGGCGGAGGCCGCTCGCGACGCGGCCCGCGAGCAAACTTGGGCGCCATCCGAGCATCCATTCCTGGCGCCTCCGGCGACGATCGACTTCCCCGAGGCGACGCCCGTGCCCCTCAAGCCGACGCCCCAACCGTCCCAGGAAGCTCATGCGTCGATCCTCGACGCCGAATGGCGCGAGGCCCGGGAGGGCGCGCACAGTGCGACCTCCCTCAGGCGGACCCTCGACGAGGCCGCCGCAATCACCGGCCTGCGCCCGCCCGCACCGATGCGTCAGGTGACCGCTCCCGTGGCCAAGGCCGCGACGGGTGCCCTCGTGGAGACCGGCCGGACCGACCCCGTCGGGCTCATCTTCGACGCGCTGCCCCACGCGATGCTGGCGAAGTTCCAGGCGGAGCGCGAGGCGCGGGCGGTGGCGGACGTGCGAACGGACGCGAACGAAGCCCGCACGGAGACCGTTGCGAAAGAGCCGGAGACGATCCCCGGCGACCTTGTGGCGAGCTACCGCGCGGATCGGCCACGGGTCCACCTCGCCGCGTGAGGACCGGCGGCCCGGGGGCGCAAGCGGCCCGCCGAGAGGCGCTCAGCCGAACTGTTCGCGCAGGATGCGCTCGTCGAGGCTGTGGCCGGGATCGTGCAAGAGCACGAGATTCGTGGCGTGGTCGAGCCAGGTCTCCACGGTGGCGACCCGGCGGAACTCCGTGTGGTCGGCCACGGCCGCCACGGGCCGGTGCTCGGCGTCGAGCACCTCGATGAAGATGCGGGCGTGATCGGGCAGGAGCGCCCCGTGCCAGCGGCGCGGACGGAAGGACGAGATCGGCGTCAGGGCCAGGAGGCGGGCGTTGAGCGGCAGGATCGGCCCGCCCACCGACAGGTTGTAGGCGGTGGAGCCGGCGGGCGTCGCGGCCAGCACCCCGTCGGCGATGAGTTCGGGCAGGCGGACATGGCCGTCGACGGAGATCCGCAGCTTGGCGGTCTGGTGGGTCTGGCGCAGCATGTAGACTTCGTTGAGGGCCCGCGCCCGGTGGCGACGCCCCTCCGTGTCCACAGCTTCCATGAGCAGGGGATGGAGGCGACTGCGCTTCGTATGCTCGAGGCGCTCGAGCAGCCCCTCCTCGCGGTACTCGTTCATGAGGAAGCCGACGGTGCCACGGTTCATGCCGTAGATCGGCGTGCCCGCATCCATGAAGCGGTGGAGCGCCTGGAGCATAAGGCCGTCGCCGCCGAGCGCCACCACCACGTCCGCCTCCTCGGGCGGCACGTGGTCGTAGCGCCGCATCAGGGCGTCGGCGGCCTGGCGCGCATCGTCCGTCGGGCTCGCGATGAACGCGATCGAGTTGAAACGCCGCGACATGATCCCTCGTCCGCCCTGTTGACCCGGCCGCGATCCGTGTCCCACCCCGGAGCCGGATGCGCGCGCATGGGCGCCGCCGGTCCGCAATTCGGAGACCCATAGCATGGAGCGTCCACTTCTCGTCTACACAACCTTCCCGGATGCCGATGTCGCCCTGGTCGTCGGCGAGGCCCTGGTGCGTCTGCGGCTGGCCGCCTGCGTCAACGTGCTGCCGGGCATGCGCTCGGTCTATGCCTGGAAGGGCGCGGTGGAACGGGCCGACGAAGTGGTGGCCCTGATCAAGAGTCGCGAGTCCCTGGCCGAGCCCCTCGCGGCCGCCCTGAAGGCGCGCCATCCCTACGAGACGCCGATCGTCCTGCACCTGCCGGTGGCGGGAGCCGACCCGGACACGGCGGCATGGATCGCCGCGGAAACCGGCGGGGATCAGGCCCCGTTCAGCGGATAACTCCGGCCCTTCCACACGGCGGCGCCGGCGGTCTTGCGGCGCAGGAGCACGTTCCACTGGATCGCCAGGGCGACGGCGACGGTGAGGGGATGGAGGGGAATCGTGCTCCACGGCTCGCGCATGGCGCGGGTGATGGCCGCCCGCGCGCCGAGGGAGAGCAGCATCGCGGCCCCCGCGATTCCAGCCGCGAGGGGGCCGACGCCGCCGAGCCCGGCCCCGATCAGCAACAAAGCCGGCAGGATGTGGCCGCCGAACAGCAGCGCGGTCCAGACCGGCAGGGCGCGGGGCGTCGCCATGCCCTCGTGGGCGTTCTTCGAGAAGCCGGCCCAGGCCTCCGCCCAGCTCCGGTACATCCGGCAGGTGGCGAGCGGGTGGCCCGCCACGAGGTCGGTGCGGTGGCCCGCCTGGCGGAAGGTGCGCGCCAGGAGCACGCCGTCGTGGAGGAAGCCCCGAATCGCGCCGTGGCCGCCGGTCGCCGCGTAGACCGCGCGGTCGACGAGGACGAGCTGGCCGCAGGCCGCCCCCAGCGACGGGCGGAGCGATGCGCGCATCATCGGGATGGGCAGATAGCCGACGAGGAGGAAGCCGATCATCGGCACGGTGAGGCGCTCGCCGAGCGTCTCCATGCACTGGCGCGGCACGGCGCTGACGAGGGCGGAGCCCGTGGCGACGGCATGAACGGCCAGCGCCGCGGCTCCTTCCGGCGCCAGGGTCACGTCGGCGTCGACAAACAGGAGGTGCGGCCCCCGCGCCGCCGCCGCCAGCACGGAACAGGCGTGGTTCTTCCCCGTCCAGCCCTCGGGCAGGGGCGGGATCGCTAGGAGTCGCACGCGCGGGTCGGTGGCGGCGAGGGCCCGCACCAGGGCGGCGGTGGCGTCGGTGGAGTGGTCGTCGCCCACCAGCACCTCGACGGCGACGCCCGTGGAGGCCAGAGCCGCCCGAACGGTACCCTCGATGGCGGCGGCCTCGTCGCGGGCGGGGATCAGGATCGAGACGTCCGGAGTGGTTGTCGCATTCGGGAGCCCGGACGGATCGGCGCCGAGCGCGACGGGCTCCCTCTCCTGGAAGGAGAGGGTTGGGGTGAGGTGTGTTGGCTTTTCGGAGATGTCACACGCCTCACCCTGCCCCTCTCCTTCTCGGAGAGGGGACCCGCGCTCCCCACGGACAGTCGGCGCCCGCAGGGCCAAAAGGTTCACTGCGGCGAGAACCGCCGACAGGGCGGCGAGCAACACCGAAACAAGCGCGAGGGCGAGGATCACGGCAATCTGTCTTCCTCGGCGATTCGGTCTCGGTTCATGCGATCTTGCCCGGCGCGGTGCGCGGGGTCGAAACGGCGCCCCGTCAGGGTCGCGCGCAGGCGCCGCCCGAGATCGTAGACCCCGCCGACGCCCTTGGCACCGGAGACGAGGGCGGTGAAGCGGGCCGGATCGCGATGGATGACATCGACGGCAAGGCGGTCGAGGGTCTCCGCGAGGGCCGCCTCCATCCGGGCGAGGCGTTCGGGCCGGGGCAGGGCCAGGAGATCGGCGCCTTGGAGCGGTGTCCCGAAGGCGGCGCAGGCTTCGGCTCCGCGCTCCTCCCAGAAGGCGTAGTCGAGGGCCAGCGGCACGAACAGAGTGTCGGGGGCAAGCTCGGGCAGGCGTGCGACGCCGCCGCGCAAATCGAGCGGCCGGGCCCGCACGTCGGCGAAGCGCCCCTGCGCGGTGATCCACATCATCGCCTTGGGCCGCGCCAGGATGGTGCGCGAGGCCTTGAGGAACTGCGCCGCACCCCGCGCCGAATCGAGATCGACCGGGAAGGCGCCGATGCGGCCGAAGATCGCGTAGCGCTCGAGCATCCTGGCATCGAACGGCGCGTGGCTTGCCCGCTTCGGGAACAGCCGGCCGGCCAGCAGGATCACCACGGCGGCGTCCCACCATGCCGGATGGTTGCAATAGACCACGATGGGGCCGGGATGGTCGGCGAACGCGGGCTCACCCCAGCGCGCGAGGCGTAGGGCGTTCATGTGGCGGCGCAGGAACCGGTCGAAATACTCGACCATGAACCGCCAGACGAGGGGCGAGCGGGCCGGCGCCGACACCGGCGGGTCCCTACGCGCTGGCCCGCACCTCGCCACGGGCATCGGTGTCGTGGGCGTCCGCCGCGATCCAACCCGACATCATTACCATGGGCATGCCCGGCCCCGGATGGGCGGCGCCGCCGGCGAGATAGAGACCCCGCACCTTGCGCGAGCGGTTTCCGGGCTTGAACGCGCCCATGAACTTGCCGTGGGAGGCCAAGCCATAGATCGCGCCGTTCAGCACCTTGTAGCGCTCATGGATGTCCTGCGGCGTGAGGTGACGCTCGACGACGATGCGCTCCTCCAGGTCCGGCATCCCGGCCGTGCGCTTGAGCTTGTCGAGGATAACCTGCCGGTAGGCCGGGAACATCGTCCGCCAGTCGTGGTGCGGCCGCAGGTAGGGGGTGTGGACGAGGACGTAGAGGGCTTCGCCGCCTTCGGGCGCAACGCTTGGATCGGTGGAGGAGGGGGCGGCGAGGTAGGCCGTCGGGTCGGGGGCCGGCTCGCCCTTGCGATAGATGTAATCGAACTCCTCCTCCGGATCGCGGGAGAAGACGAAGTCGTGGTGGCTGAGGTGGTCGTAGCGCTTGTTCAAACCGAGATAGAGCACCACGCCCGAGCAGGCCGGCTCGAAATTCTTCTTCTCGTAAGCCCGGCCGACCTCGCCGCCCACGAGTTCGCGGTAGGTTCGCACCGAATCCATGTTGGAGATCACGGCGTCGAACGGGGTGGTGCCGGCGGCGGTGCGCACGCCCTTCACGGCGCCGTTCTCGATGGCGAGGCCCGTGACCTCGTTGCCCGGCCGTAGGGTGGCGCCGAGCTCGCCCGCGAGCTTCGCCAGGGCCTCGGCGACGGCGCGGGTGCCGCCCATGGGGTACCAAACCCCTTCGGCGGTCTGCATGTGGGCGATGGCGCAGAGCACAGCCGGCGCCCCGTAGGGCGAGGACCCGACATACTGCACGAAGTGGTCGAGCATCTGCGCGAGGCGCGCATCCTTGACCTTGGACCGGATGGTGCCGGCCACCGACGAGCCCATCCGCAGGGACAGGACGTCCCGCAGGGTGCCGGGGTTCAGGTTGGCGCGGATGTCAATGGTGTCGAACAGGTCCTCCACGGCCTTCCAGAAGAAGAACTTGTCCGAGACGCCGTGGAGGTGCTCGGAAATCTCGATGAATTTTTTATAGCCTTCTCCCGCGCCCGTGCCCGGGGCGAAGCGATCCATGGACGCGGCCATGGTCGGCACGTCGGCCATGAGGTCGATGCGGGTGTTGTCGTCGAAGAAACAGCGCCATTGTGGATCGAGGCGGCGCAGGTCGAGATAGTCGCGGATGTCGCGCCCGGCCTCCTGGAAGATGCGCTCCAGCACCTTCGGCACGGTGAGGATCGTCGGCCCCATGTCGAACCGGAAGCCGCCCTCGTGCAGCACCGCCGCCTTGCCGCCGAGCCAGTCGTTCTTATCGTAGAGCGTGACCGCGTGGCCGCGCGCGGCACTCACGCAGGCCGCCGCGAGGCCACCCAACCCCGCACCGACGACGGCGACCGAAGACCCAGCCCGCATAGTCACTTTACTCCCGGAGCGAACGACCGCCGCCCTCATACCACGAAGCTAAGCCGCCCGCCCGACGGGTCAACGCGTTACCCCGTCGCGGCAGCGGTCATCCCGCGCGCCGCGACACCAATCCGACGGCCGCCACGAGGCTCAAAGCCGCCACCGCCGCCATCACGGCCCAGGCCGGCAGGGCGGCGGAGACGCCTTCGCCGAGGGCGGTCTGGTAGCCCTCGATGGCCCAGGCGTTGGGGGTGAACCAGCCCGCCTGCTGCAGCCAGGGCGGCATGAGGAAGCGGGGCACCATGCTGCCGCCGACCGCCGACAGCAGCAGCACGCCGAAGGTCGCGGCGAGGTGGGCCTGCTGGCGGGTGGCGGCGGCGGCGCAGGCGGCGAGCGCCAGGCCCGCCGCCATGGCGGAGACGAGAAGGGTGGTGACGGCCCAGGCGGCCCAGTGGGGCGCGAGGTCGACGCCATGAAGAAGGCAGGCCGCGGCGAAGATGAGCCCCGCCTGAACCGCCCCCTGGAGGACGAGGAACGCGAACTTGCCGAGCACGATGACGGCGAGGCCGCCCGGCGCCGCCGTCAGCCGGTCGGCAAGGCCGCCCTGGCGCTCCTCCACGAGGGAGAGCGCCCCCTGCATGGCGGCGAACAGAAGGAACACCGCCGTGATGGCGCCGGCATAGTAGCCGACCCGGTCGTTGCCCACGCCCGTCGCCGTGCTGCGCAGCTCGACGAGGGACGCGAACGAGAACGGCTCCTTGCGGGCGCGCTGCTCGGCGAAGGCCTCGTTGAGGAAAGCGCGCTCGTCGGCGCCGATCTTACCCGAGCGCTCCACGTCGGCGACGATGCGGCCGAGGACGACATCGGGCAGGGCGGCGTTGAGCACCCGCTGGAATTGGCCCAGCGCCACCGGGGTGGCGAGGGCCCGTGCCGGGTTCTCGACGAGGATCACGGGCGGTTCGGCCCCGGCGGCTCCCGTGGCCCCGGCCGGCGCCGCGTCGAGGTCGCCGCGCAAGACCAGGGCGACGTCGACGTCCCCCCGGCGCACGGCGCTCGCGACGCCGACGATATCTGTGGCGGGCAGGCGCGTGACGCGCAAGGAGGGATCGGCCTCGAGGGCCGTGACGAGGCGCTGCGTCGTCGCCGTCCGGGCGAGATCCGCCAACCCGAGATGGATGCGGATGCGGTCGCCGAGGGCGCCGGAGAAGATCGCGGCGAAGATCACGAAGATCACGGTTGGCAGCACGAAGGCCATGACGAGGGCGGCCCGGTCGCGCACGAGGCCGAGCAGCATCACCCGGAAGGCGGCGGCGATCATCGGACGTCCGCCCGGTGGCGGGGGCGGGCGGGCTCGGCCGGCTCCAGCAGGCCGAGGGCCTCGCGGTAGACGGCATCGAGGCCGGGTGCGCGGACGCGGATCTCGGCGACGGGCACGCCCTCGCCCCGCAGGGCCGCGAGCTGCGCCGCCGCATCGGGGCGAGGGCCAGCGGCGGCGCGCGCACGCCAGGTCAGGCCGGTATCGATGGGGGCGAAGCCGGCACGGCGCAGGACGGCCTCGGCCGGGGCGTCGGCGAGCCCCGAGAGGGCGACCTCGTGCTCGGGGGCGCCGGCGCGCAGGCGCCCGAGGAGGTCGGGAAGGGCGCCCTCGCGCACGATGCGGCCGTGGCTGAGGAAGGCCGCACGGTCGGCGAGGCGTTCGGCCTCGGCGAAGTCGTGCGTGGCGACGAGGAGCGCCGCCCCCGCCCGGCGCAGGCGTTCGAGCACGGCGTGGATCGCCGCCCGCGCCTGAAGATCGACCCCCTGCGTCGGCTCGTCGAGGAGCACGAGGCGGGGCCGGGCCATGAGGCTCGCGGCGATGTTGACCCGGCGCTGATAGCCGCCCGACAGAAGGCCGACGGGACGGTCGGCGACCTCGGCGATGCCCGTGAGGTCGAGGACCTCCACGACGGCCCCGCGTCGTTCGGAACGGCCGAGGCCGGCGAGGCGCGCGAACACGTCGAGGTTCTCGCTCACGGTGAGGCGGGGATAGAGGGCGATGTCCTGGGGCACCCAGCCGATGGCGCGGCGCGCCCCCGGCGTCGCGTACGGGTCGCATCCGGCGATGCGGACGGTGCCCGCCCCCGGCGCGCGGCGGCCGGCGATCAGGCGCATGAGGGAGGTCTTCCCGGCGCCGTTGGGGCCGAGAAGCGCCAGGGTCTCGCCGGCCCGCAGGTCGAGGTCGACGCCGTCGAGGACGCGGCGCGCGCGGTAGCTCAGGGCGGCCCCCCGGACCACGACCAGGGGTGCGTCAGGCGGCACGGGGGCGGTCAGCGGCGGGGCAGGGCGCGGATCAGGCGCACGCGCAGCGCCAATCCCGGTTCGAGCACAGCGATCCGAGCACGGGCGAAATCCGGCCGGGCCGTGCGCTCGGACGGCCCCGAGAAGCCGTAGGGCTCGGTAGGAAGCCCGAGGCCGGTGCGGTCGAGGCGGCGATTGCCGTTCTCGTCCTGGAAGGCCGCCACCGCGTAGGCGCCGGGCGCGACATCCTCGAACACCACCCGCTGGCTCGTGCCCCGCACGGGGGCATCCTGACCGATCCGGCACTCGGCCTCCGACAGGCCCCCCTGGCACAGGGCGACGTAGAGGGTGGAGGGCAGGGGCTCGATCCCGTCCACGGTCACCTCCACGGTGGCGGCGAGGGCGGGGACGGCCGGGAGCAGGACGAGGGATCCAGCCGCGAGCGTTACGAGGCAGGCCGTGACGCGCAGCGATGCGATCCCCCGGGCCCGGTCGAGGGGCTCGGCACGAAATCCGATCACGCGGCGTCGCCCGAGGCGGCGAGGGGCGCCGTGCCCGGCACCCCGGCGGCTTCGGCCCCGACGCGGCCCGCCGACAGTTCCTCGATGAGGAGGCGGGCCGTGATGCGCGCGCCCTCGTAGATCACCGGCAGGCCCGAGCCCGGATGGGTGCCGCCGCCGACGAGGTAGAGCCCCGGCCCGAAGCGGTTGTGCGGGCGGAAATAGAGCATCTGCATGAGGTCGTGGGCGAGGTTGAAGGTGGCGCCCTCGTGAACGAAGAAGTCGTCCCGCCACTCCGTCGGATCGACGATGCGCTCGTAGCGGATGCGCGCCTCGATGTCGCCGAGGCCCAGCACGCTGAGGCGGTCGAGGATGAGGCGGCGATAGCTCTCCCGTGTGGCGGCCCAGTCGATGCCGGCCTTCAGGTTCGGCACCGGCACGAGGACGTAGAGGCTGGTGTGCCCGGGGGGCGCCATGCCGCCATCGGTGAAGCCCGCGTGCTGGACGTAGAGCGAGGGCTGCATCGGCAGGATGCCGTCGGTGATCTCGCGGATGTTGCGCGCATAATCCCGTGACAACAGGATCGTGTGATGGCCGAGACTCGCCGGAACCGGACCTTCGAGCCCGAGATACAGCATGAAGGTCGAGCAGGAGAGGCGGGCCTTCTCGATCTTGGCGTCGCGCCAGCGCGGGCGGTGCGTTTGAGGAACCAGATCCTTGATGACCTTGGCGAAGTCGCCGTTGATCACCACGGCGTCGGCGGAAATCGTCTCCGTCCCGCACACCACGCCGCAGGCACGCTTGCCCTCGAACAGCACGCGGTCGACGCCCGTGCCGAGGCGGATGTCGACGCCCATGCGGCGCGCCAGCCCCGCCATGGCCTCCGAGACGGCGCCGCAGCCGCCCACGGGATGATACACCCCGTGCTCGTATTCGAGGAACGACAGGATGGTGAACAGGCTCGGGCACCGGAACGGCGACATGCCGAGGTATTTGGTCTGGAACGCGAAGGCGAGACGCACGCGCGGATCGGCGAAGTAGCGCCGCAGGTCCTTGTCGACGCTGCGTCCCGGATGGAGGTGGGGCAGGGCGGCGATCATCGCCGGGGAGGCCATGCTGCGCAGGGTGTGGAAGGCCTGTTCCAAGACCGGCTTGAAGAACTTGAGCTTGACCCGGTTGTCGGAGAAGAACCGGCGCACGTTCTTCGCGTCGTCGGGGGCGATGCGGGCGACCTCGGCCTCCAAGCGCTCCATGTCGTTCGTCGCCTGGATCGCGCCCCCCTCCTCGAACACGAGGTGGTACTGCGGATCGAGGCGTTCGAGCTTGATGTGATCCTCGAGGCGCTCGCCGCAGGATTCGAAGATGTCGGCGAGAATCTGTGGATAGAGGAAGAAGGTCGGCCCGATGTCGAAGCGGTAGCCGCCCGGTGCCTCGATGGTCTTCGTCCGGCCGCCCACCGCCGGGTCCTTCTCCAGCAGCGTGACGTGAACGCCCGCGCGCGCCAGCAGCAGGGCCGTGGCGAGGCCGCCGGGACCAGCGCCGACGATGATGACCCGGCGTCCGGACAGAGTCCGCAAGCCATCCCGTGACTGCAGCAACGCTCACAACTCCCACTCGATCGTCCGAACCGCCAGCCCGTTGGGCCGATCCGGATCTACACCATCTGCCGGCCGACCGGCCCACGCAATCTTGAGCGTAGGGCCCGGCAGGGCAAGAGCCACGGATTGTCGCGTGCACGCCGGGGTTCGCGGGGAGGGCGCTTTCGGAGCATGGCGGTGGGCGGGCAGATCCGCCGCGCCTCATCCGCGACGGCGTCGCCTCACCCCAGCCGCGCCGCCGCGAGGTGGTGCAGGGCCAGGGCCCCGGCGGTGGCGACGTTGAGGGAATCGAACCCGGCCGCCATGGCGATTCGGACGGTGCGGGCACGGGCCATGAGAACCTGCGGCAGGCCGGGTCCCTCCGTGCCGAGGAGGAGGAGGGCGCGCGGCGGGGCCACCATCTCCGACAGGGTCTCGCGGCCGGCGGGGCTGAGCGCCAGGGGCACGAGGGCGTGGGCCTCGGCGAAGGCGAGCAACGCCGCGCCATCGGGCAGGCGCCAGAACGGCACCGTCAGCGCCGCCCCGGCCGAGACCCGGATCGCCTTGCGGTAGAGGGGATCGCAGGTGGCGGCGTCGAGGAGCACGCCATCGGCACCGAAGGCGGCGGCGTTGCGAAACAGGCCGCCGACATTGTCGTGGTTGGTCAGGCCCACGAGACCGACGACGAGGCAGGGCGCGGGCACGGGCGGCGGCACCAGGGGGCCTTGGGGTCCCCGAAGCCCCACGGCCAGCACGCCGCGATGGATGGGGAACCCCGTGACGGCGCTCATCACAGCCTTGTTCGCGACGTAGACGGGCGTGTCCTCGGGCAGCCCGGCCAGAACGCCGTCGAGGCCGGCCGCGCGCTCAGGCGAGATCAGGATCGATTCGAGGGAGAACCGGGACCGGTCCGAGAGCATCACCCGCAGGGTGACCTCGCCCTCGACGATAAAGCGGCCTTCGCGCCCGACGAGATCGCGCTCGCGCATGGCCGTGAAGGGCGAGAGACGCGGATCGGCCGGATCGTCGACGGGGATCGAACGCAACAGACGATCAGGCGCTGGGGGGGCGGCCGCCCATGCGGATGGCGAGGGGGTCGGCCTCGGCTTTCGTCGGCACCTTCACCAGGGCCTCGCCGTCGAGGACGACCTCACCGGCCACCGAGCAGGTGCATTTGAGGCGGGCGCGGCGGCGCTCGGGCACGAGCTCGGCCACTTCAACCGTCACCTGGACGGTGTCGCCGATGCGCACTGGGGCGCGGAAATTCAGGGTCTGGCTGATGTAGACGGCGCCGGGACCGGGCAGGCGGGTGCCGAGCACCGCCGAGATCAGGCCCGCGGTGTAGAGGCCGTGGGCGATGCGGGTGCCGAAGGGCGTGCGCGCGGCGAAGTGCTCGGACAGGTGGATCGGATTGCGGTCGCCGGTGATCTCGGCGAAGCCCACCACGTCGGAGGAGGAGATCTCTTTGTTCAGCGTCTCGGACAGGCCGACTTCGAGATCCTCGAAGTAAAGGACGCGCAGCTCGGGCAACATGTCTTAAGACTCCCTCGTCGACGGCGCCCTGGCGACGCCTGCCGCTGGCCTCGCACAGCCGCGCCGCCGAATCCAGCCTCCGCCGCGCGGCGCACGCTGCCCGCGCCGCCGCGCCAATGGGGAAAACTCCTGTGGGATTCGGGCATTCGCTAGAATGCAAGTGATCTTTTTGACGGGCCGGTGAAGGTGGGGCCCGACACTGGCTCCATGAGTGATTTCAATCCCTTCGCAGCCCGTCATATCGGCTCCGCCCTCTCCCTGGGCGGGCTCGCCGCCCTCATGACCTCCGGCCCCCTGAGGCCGGAGATCCTCGCCCTCTCCTCCACCTGCCTCGTCGGCTCCCTTGCGGCCTTTGCCGCCCATGCCTGTTTCGGGGGCGCGCGGCGACGGCCCGCCAAGGCGTCCAAGGCCGCCCAACCCGTGCAGACCATGCCCGAGTGGGAGGATGCGGAGTCCTGGGAGCTTCCGCCGTCCCGTGAGGTCCGGAACGGCGTACGCACCCTGGAGGTCCCGCATCGCGTGAACAGCATGCGCCTTCTGACGCCGAACGGCGGTGCGGTCCCATCGTTGCCGCGCACCGCTCCGATCAAGGGGCTGCACTCGGCCATGCTGATGGAGGTCGTGACCGTACGGGGTCCGTCACGCCCAGGCGGCGCCGCGGAACCGAGCCGGAAGGAGCATCGACAGGCCCTGGCGCATCTGAAGGGCCGCCTCCATACGGCCAACGAACGCTGAACGTTCCGGCCGGGACTCCCCGGTCGCCTCGCACCGCCGTCGCCTCGACCCTCGACAGGGCGGCGCACATCGGCGAAGAGGCGGCCGACCCCGGCCGGTCACGAACGGAATCCGGCGCGACGCGGGGCCTTCGTGAGGCACCGCGAGGACTGCACCGTGACCCGAGCCCCCGCCACGCCCGCGCTCCGCCCCGTCGTCGCACGGGTCGCGGGCCTGAATCTCGGCTTCTTCGGCATCGAGATCGCCGTGGCGCTCGCCATCGGCTCCGTCGCCCTCATCGCCGACAGCCTCGATTTCCTCGAGGACGCGGCCATCAACCTCCTCATCTTCGCCGGCATCGGCTGGAGCGTGCGCAACCGGGCGCGCCTCGGCATGGTGCTGGCCGGCATCCTCGTCGTTCCGGGCCTCGCCACGGCCTATGCGGCCTATGAAAAGTTTTCGGACCTGACGCCGCCGGCGCCCCTCCCGCTGACCCTGACGGGCCTCGGGGCGCTCGCCGTCAACCTCACCTGCGCGGCCATGCTGGCGCGTCATCGCGACGGCAGCGGCAGCCTGACCCGGGCGGCCTACCTCTCGGCCCGCAACGACGCCTACGCCAACCTCGCCATCATCGCCGCCGGCCTCGTCACTGCCATGACCCTCTCGCCATGGCCCGACCTCGTGGCGGCGGCCGGCATCGCGATCCTCAACGCGGATTCGGCCGGCGACATCCTGAAGGCGGCCCGTGCGGAATGGCGTGCGGCGAAGGCGGCGGCCTGACCCTGGGACCCCACTCGCCATGCGCCTGTTCCCCCTTTCGGACCTCCACCTCGAACGCCGCCGCCTCGCGGCGATCCCGGCTCCCACCCGGCCGTTCGACGTCCTCGCCTGCGCCGGCGACCTGTGGGAGGGCCATCCCGAACGCGGGCTCGCGGCCGTGGTCGCCCTGGCCCAAGGCCGGCCCATCGTGCTGGTGCCGGGCAACCACGAGCGCTACGCCCCGACCGGCGACGGCCGCACGGCACCCGAACTCCTCGACGTCCTCGCGGCGGAAGTGGCGCGCCTGAACGCGGCGGGACACGTGATCCACCTGCTCCAGGCAAGCGCGAGCGTGATCCTCGACGGCGTGCGCTTCGTCGGCACCACCCTGTGGACCGACTGGCGCCTCGCCGGGCGCTGGCTCGGCCCCGACACGCCCGATCGCCCGGCCGATCCCATCGCGTATGCGGCCGCTCGCATGACCGACCCCGTCACGGGCTCACGGGAGTTCCGCGGCTCCATCCGCAACGGCGACGGCTCGATCTGGTCGCCGACCGACGTCATGGCGGCGCATGAAACGGAGCGGGCGGCGCTCATGGCCGCCCTCGCGGTCGCGCATGCCGGCCCGACGGTGTGCCTCACCCACCACCCGGCCGGCACCGCCGCCGCCGACGCGTTCCGGGGGACACCCGGCGTGCCGTGGTGGCTGCCCGCCTTCTACGCAACCACGGTGCTGGACGACCTGCCCGAGGCCGCGCGGCCCGACCTCTGGATTTCGGGGCATTTCCACGCCGGGCACGATTTGCGGATCGGCCGCACCCGCTGGGTCGCCAACCCCGTCGAGGGCCGGACCTTCTCGCCGGACCTCATCGTCGAGATCGGTTGAAACCGGGCGGCGGCTCCGCGCGTACCCGTGGTGCCCCCCGGAAGCCGGAGTCCGCCCGTGAACGCCTTCATCGCCGTCGTCCTCGTCTGCGCCAACGCCGTCCCCATCGAGGCCTGCACCGACGACCGAGCCAGCGAGGTCCGCAAGGTGCGCGTCGCGAACGAGCTCGGCTGCACCAACGGCTGGCAGGAGATCATCGCCCGCACGGACCTGCGCGACGAGGTGGGCAAGTCGAGCTACCTCAAGACCGAATGCCGCCGGGTGAAGCAGCCCGGTTGATCCGGCGACCGCCGAGGCCGGCGCGGGACAGGTCGCTACTTGTCGTACTTGATGTAGGCGAAGCGCGGGTCCGTGGGCGTGCCCTCCAGGGCGCCGCCTTCGGCGCCGGGCTGCCAGCCCACCACCTCCTCAATCTTCCGCGCCAGGGCGAAATCCTTCTCGGTGACGCCCTTGGCCGCGTGGTTGGTGAGGCGTACCTCGACCCAGGCGTAGGAGGCCGTAAGGTCGGGATGGTGCCAAGCGGCCTCGGCGAGGTGCCCGACGGTGTTGATCACCATGAGGGTGCTCTTCCAGCCGGACGTTTTGTAGGTGCGCTTGATCCAGCCATCCTCGAGGCACCAAGCCGGCAGTTCGCGGGCGAGGCGCTCCACGATGGTGGCGTCGTCGAGGATGGGGTCGCGGGGTTCGGCCATGGCTGCATCCGGATCGGTGGCCCGGCTCACACGGCCGAACCTGGGGGGTGAACCTGCGCCGGGCGCGGGAGCGGTGCAAGCGGGGCCGCGACGGGCCGATTGGTCTCAGGGGGCCGGCGGCCGCGCCGGTGGACGGCCGAAGCGAGACCTTCTATTGAAATTCTCAAGAGACCGCCGCTCTCCGCACCGGAGAGGCGAGGGGCCCGGAATGCCGCAGGAGGAGACGCCTATGCTGTCACGGCGCGGATTGCTCGCGACGGCGGCATTGCTGCCCCTGGCCGGCCGGCAGGCTAGGGCGAACACTCCGAAAGTCTCGGTCGGCAGCCTGCCCTTCGGCACGGTCTCGTGGGAGGCCGCGGTGATCAAGGCACGCGGCCTCGACACGGCCAATGGCTTCACCCTCGACGTGATCAAGCTCGCGGGCAACGACGCCGCCCGCATCGCCTTCCAGGGCGGACAGGTCGACACCATCGTGGGCGACCTGCTCTGGGCGGCCCGCCTCGGCAATGAGGGCCGCGGCGTGCGGTTCTTCCCCTATTCCACCACGGAGGGGTCCCTCATGGTGCCTGGGGGCAGCGCCATCACCTCCCTGAAGGATCTCAAGGGCAAGCGCCTCGGCGTGGCCGGCGGGCCCCTCGACAAGAACTGGCTCCTCCTGAAGGCCCAGGCCCGCGACACCGCCGGCCTCGACCTCGAGACTCAGGCCACCGTCGCGTTCGGTGCGCCGCCGCTGCTGGCGCTGAAGCTCGAGCAGGGCGAGCTCGATGCCGGGCTCCTGTACTGGACCTATTGCGCCCGCCTGGAGCCGAAGGGCTTCCGGCGCCTCATCGGCTCCGACGACATCATGCGGGCCTTCGGGGCCACGGGCTCCATGGCCCTCATCGGGTACCTGTTCGACGGCGAGACCCTCGTCGCCAAGCCCGAGGCCGTGGCCGGTTTCACCCGCGCCTCGAAGGCCGCCAAGGAGATCCTCGCCAGCGATGCCTCCGCCTGGGACGTGGTCCGCCCCCTGATGGCGGTCGAGGACGAGGCGACCTTCGAGGCCCTGAAGCGCGATTTTCTGGCAGGCATCCCGCGCCGGCCTCTGTCCGTGGAGCGCGCCGACGGCGAGCGCCTCTACGGCGTGCTGGCCAAGCTCGGCGGCGAGCGTCTCGTCGGCTCCGGTCTCACCCTGCCGCCGCGCCTCTACTACGACGGCACGACGAATGGCTGACGCCGCCGGCCGCACCCCGGCGCGGTCTTAAGAGCATGGGGTTCGCGACCCGTCTCGTCTCGGTCCTCGTCCTGCTGGCCGGGTGGCAGGCCGCCGCCACGGCCGCCGGCTCGCGGCTGCTGCCGTCGCCCGGCGCGATCCTCGCGTTCATTGCCAGCGAGTCCGCGTCGGGCGACCTGTGGTGGAACGTCGGCATCACGCTCACGCGGGTGGGCGTCTCCTTCGTCATCGCCATGGTGCTCGGCGTGCTGCTGGGCATCGCCCTCGGGCGCTCGCGCCGCCTCAACCTCGTCCTCGACACGCCGCTCCTCGTCCTCCTCAACACACCGGCCCTCGTCATCACCGTGCTGGCCTACATCTGGGTCGGCCTCAACGAGGGCGCGGCGGTGCTGGCCGTGGTCCTCAACAAGCTGCCCAACGTCGCGGTAATCCTGCGCGAGGGAGCCCGCGGTCTCGATCCGCAGCTCGAGGAGATGGCGCGGACCTACCGCTTCGACCGCCGCACCTGGATCGCCCACGTGCTGGTGCCCCAGCTCCAGCCCTTCGCCGTGGCGGCGGCCCGCTCCGGCCTGTCGCTCGCCTGGAAGATCGTCCTCGTCATCGAGCTGCTCGGCCGCCCCAACGGGGTGGGCTTCGCCATCAACTACTACTTCGTCCAGAGCCTGAACGTGGCGGCCATCGTCGGCTACAGCGTCGTGTTCATGAGCGTGATGATCGCCATCGACATCCTCGTCCTCCAGCGCCTCGAAGCCCATGTCCGTCGCTGGCGATAGCTCCGAGGCGGACCGGACCGCCCTCACCGTCGAGATCCGTGCGAAGGTCTACGGCGCCGGCGGGCCCGAGCCCGTCGAGGCGGTGCGCGATCTCGCCTTCTGCGTCCCCACCCGCGCGATCACCTGCCTCATCGGCCCTTCCGGGGCGGGCAAGACCACGACCCTTCGCATCCTGCTCGGCCTCGACACTGCCTTCGACGGCCACGTCACCCCATCGCCGGACACCGCCGGCATCGCCATGGTGTTTCAGGAGCCGCGTCTTCTCGCCTGGCGCACCGTCGAGCAGAACGTGCGGCTCGCCCTGCCGCGCCCAGAGCGGCAACGCCCCCTCGACACCCTGTTCGAGTCCCTGGGCCTCACTCCGTGGCGGGGCCGCTATCCCGGCGCCCTATCCCTCGGCATGCAGCGTCGCGTCGCCCTGGCGCGGGCCCTGGCGCAGACACCGCGCATCCTTATCCTCGACGAGCCGTTCGTCTCCCTCGACGACGCCTCGGCGGCGGCCCTGCGCGGCCTCGTCGTCGACAGCGTCGCGGATACCGGGGTCGGCGTGCTCATGGTGACCCACAACGTCGCCGAGGCCATCGCCATTGCCGACCGCCTCGTCCTCGTCTCGGCCCGACCAGCGAGCCTCGTCGCCACGGTAGCCCTCGACCGGCCGCGCGACGCGCGGGACCGGGTCTGGGCCGAGACGACCCGGGCCGATCTCGCTTCCCGCTATCCCGGAATCATTGCCGTCTAGAGCATCGTCCTTTCCCGAAAGCCGAAGGCCACCTTTCGGGACGATGCTTTAGGGGAGTTTCCGGACGGCGTTCGCCGATTTCCGCCCCGCTCGCGGCTCCGGCCCCGCTACCCATGCCGGATTTGCAGTTGGCGCGGATCGCGCCCGGCCCGATGGCACGGCCGCGCATCGCAGGCGCCGGGGACACCGCCTCGACGCGTCCCGCCCTGCGGTACCGGAGCGGGCCTCATCCCGCAAAAAACCCCGGTGGCGAAACCATGCGGCGAGACAACGCATCTTCGGCCGTCACGATCCGACTCGGCGATTTTTTCCAGCGTCGGCGCGAGACGGAGACGCAACGGTTATTTGTATTATCGTGCTGGAATACCAGACAACGTTTCTTAGGACGGCGCACCTATATGATTTGACCGAGGAGTCCCGCTTCGAACGCAGAGCGATCTGCCGCAATCCGACCCTCATGCACAAGACACATGCGAAATCGACGTCCTTTCAAAAAGCTTTGGTAACAGAAGTCTGTTTTTTGCGCCGCAACATTGTTTGCGCTGCAGCATCGATATGCGTTCACCAAGACTGCGCTCGCATTCGCGGCAAGCTAGCCTCAGGAAACTCACATAAACTGAGTTGACGCGACGGCGATTTTTCTTAGAGTTCATTCAAGCTTCGGTTTCGAGGGGCGCCGCAAAGGGATAGCGGTCCCCGGTCAGACCGGATGGAAAAGGGTCCTCGGGCCTGGCTCCAACCGATCCCCCGCTACGGAAGCGCAACATATCCCGTCGCAAACAGCAGGTCGCATCGGCATCCGCTCATCGCATGAGACGTGGATGCGAGGTGTCAAGACTTGTCGGAGGAATGCATGAGAGCGGTTCACCTTCTCGCACTCGGCGCCGGCCTGGTGGCGTCTGCCCCGGTCCTCGCCAACGAAGACGTCCTGAAGCGCACGGCCAACCCGGCCGAGCAGGTGCTCCAGACCGTCGACTACGGCAACACCCGCTATTCCAAGCTCGACCAGATCAACGCCAGCAACGTCAAGCAGCTCCAGGTGGCCTGGACGTTCTCGACGGGCGTTCTGCGCGGTCACGAGGGTTCGCCCCTCGTCGTCGGCAACATGATGTACGTCCACACCCCCTTCCCGAACATCGTCTACGCCCTCGACCTCGACAAGGACGGCGTGATCGTCTGGAAGTACGAGCCGAAGCAGGACCCGAGCGTCATCCCGGTCATGTGCTGTGACACGGTCAACCGTGGTCTCGCCTACGCCGACGGCAACATCATCCTCCATCAGGCCGACACCACCGTCGTGTCCCTCGACGCCAAGTCTGGCAAGGTGAACTGGTCCGTCGTCAACGGCGACCCCAAGAAGGGTGAGACCAACACCGCCACCGTCCTGCCCGTGAAGGACAAGATCATCGTCGGTATCTCCGGCGGCGAGTTCGGTGTGCAGTGCCACGTCACCGCCTACGATGCCAAGACCGGCAAGAAGGTCTGGCGCGGCTACTCCGTCGGCACCGACGATCAGCTGATCATGGACCCCGAGAAGACCACGTCGCTGGGCAAGCCCGTCGGCAAGGACTCCTCGATCAAGACCTGGGAAGGCGACCAGTGGAAGACCGGCGGCGGTTGCACCTGGGGCTGGTTCTCCTACGATCCTAAGCTCGACCTGATGTACTACGGCTCGGGCAACCCCTCGACCTGGAACCCCAAGCAGCGTCCGGGCGACAACAAGTGGTCCATGACCATCTGGGCTCGTAACCCCGATACCGGCATGACCAAGTGGGTCTACCAGATGACCCCGCACGACGAGTGGGACTACGACGGCATCAACGAGATGATCCTCACGGATCAGAAGGTTGACGGCAAGGATCGTCCGCTCCTCACCCACTTCGACCGTAACGGTTTCGGCTACACCCTCGATCGCGCCACTGGCGAGCTCCTGGTCGCCGAGAAGTTCGATCCGGTGGTGAACTGGGCCTCCAAGGTCGACATGGACAAGGGCTCCAAGAACTACGGTCGCCCGCTGGTCCAGGCCAAGTACTCCACCGAGCAGAACGGTGAGGATACCAACTCCAAGGGTATCTGCCCCGCGGCCCTCGGCACCAAGGACCAGCAGCCTGCTGCGTTCTCGCCGAAGACCAACCTGTTCTACGTGCCCACCAACCACGTCTGCATGGACTACGAGCCGTTCCGGGTGTCCTACACCCCCGGTCAGCCCTACGTCGGTGCGACCCTGGCCATGTACCCGGCCCCCAACAGCCACGGTGGCATGGGTAACTTCATCGCCTGGGACGGCGTGAAGGGTCAGATCAAGTGGTCCAACCCCGAGCAGTTCTCGGTGTGGTCCGGCGCCCTCGCCACCGCTGGTGACGTGGTGTTCTACGGCACCCTGGAAGGCTACCTGAAGGCTGTCGACTCCAAGACGGGTAAGGAACTCTACAAGTTCAAGACCCCGTCGGGCATCATCGGCAACGTGATGACCTACAGCCACAAGGGCAAGCAGTACGTCGGCATCCTGTCGGGTGTTGGTGGCTGGGCCGGCATCGGCCTCGCGGCCGGCCTGACCGACCCGAACGCCGGTCTCGGCGCGGTGGGTGGCTACGCCGCCCTGTCGAACTACACCAACCTCGGTGGTCAGCTGACCGTCTTCTCGCTGCCGAACTAATCGGTCGCAGGTAGTTTGAAAGAATAGGGTGCCGGCGCGGATTTCCGCGCCGGCACCTTTCTGGTTAGGATTAGACAAATTATACGTGAGCTGCGCGGCCCGAAGGCCGACGTTGCGTTCCCGGGAGAAACGTCGTTGTATACTATCAACAGAGCCGTCATTCGTCCGTTCGTAGCCGCCCTCGCACTCGTGTCCGTCTCGACCTTCGTGGTCCATGCCGAAGATGCGAAGAAGGCAGATCCGGCGCTCGCCAACCAGCTCGACCCCAACGCGCCCGACAAGGATCAGAAGCTGATCGACAACTTCGCGGCCGTGAAAGTGGAAGACGGCAAATATTTCGACAAGGAAGGCCATCCGACCTTCCACATCACCAATGATGGCAAGAAGTTCGACTGGTATGCCTATTCGGGTTACCGCCGCTACCATGCCGAGTGCCACGTCTGCCACGGTCCCGACGCCATGGGCTCGACCTATGCACCGGCCCTGAAGGATTCGCTCAAGACCATCAACTACGAGGAGTTCATCGGCATCCTCGCCGGCGGCAAGCGCGACTCCCAAGCCGGCCAGGAGCGGGTCATGCCCGCCTTCGGCGATAACAAGAACGTCATGTGCTACGCCGACGACCTCTACGTCTACCTGAAGGCCCGCGCCTCCGGCGCGATGCCGCGCATCCGGCCGACGGACAAAGAAGAGAAGCCTGAGGCTGCCCGGACGGCCGAGAAGGAGTGCCTGGGCGGCTGATGATCCGCTTCAGAGCCCGAACCGGCCTCGCCCTCGCGCTCCTGCTCACCACGGCAGGGGCGCGATCCGCGTTGGCACAATCGCTGCCCGATCTCGTCACGACGGACACGCTCCGCGTCTGCGGCGATCCGGGCAACATGCCGTTCTCCGAGCGCAAGGAGGACGGGTTCGAGAACAGGATCGCGGCGATCATCGCCGAGGAGCTGAAGGTCAAGGTCCGGTACTACTGGCTGACGCAGGGGCCGGGATTCGTACGCAACACCCTCGGAACCGGTTTGTGCGACGTCATCATGGGGTCGGCGTCCGGCGGCGAACTCGTGCAGCACACCAACCCGTACTATCGCTCGGCCTACACCCTGGTCACGCGCAAGGGCGAGCTCGACGGGGTGACGCGACTCGACGATCCCCGCCTCAAGGGCAAGGCCATCGGCGTCATCGGCGGCACGCCGCCGGTGAACCGGATGGGTGAACTCGGTCTCGTCAGCACGATGAAGGCTTACGCGCCCTACCAGCTCGATCCGGCGCGCAAGCACCAGACCATCGCGGCCGAGGTCATCGCGGACTTGGCCGAGAAGCGCATCGACGCGGCGATCCTGTGGGGGCCGGCCGCCGGCTGGCTGGCGAAACAGAGCGGCGTTCCCATGGCGGTGGTGCCGCTCCTTGAGGAGCCCGACCGGCCGCCGCTCACCTTCCGCATCGCCCTCGGGGTGCGGATGGAGGAGAACGACTGGAAGCGGACCCTCAACACGATCCTGCGCAAGCGCCGCGCCGACATCGAGACGGTACTGCGGGACTTCGACGTGCCGCTTCTCGAAGAGGAAGGCAACAAACTCCTCGAACCCACAAAGCCCTGATCTTCCAAACAGCCGGGACGCCCACGCGCCCCGGCTTTTTCATGCCGGGTCCCGCTCGATCCCGGTGGTGTCGAGCTTGGCCAAGGCCTGTGCAACCGTCTCGGGACCGATCACCAGGTCGGGGGCGATTTCGGCCAGGGGCACGAGAACGAAGGCCCGCTCGCGCACGAAGCGGTGCGGCAGGACGAGGCGCTCGTCGGCGATGGTGGCGCCCGCGTAGGACAGGACGTCGATGTCGATGACGCGCGGCCCCCAGCGGCGCTCGCGCACACGGCCCATGGCGGTCTCGATGGCGAGGCCCGCCTCGAGGAGGGCGTGCGGCGACAGCGTAGTCTCGACGCCCAGCGCTGCGTTGAGGAACCAGTCCTGGTCGGTGTCGCCCCAGGGCGGCGTACGGTAGTCGGCCGAGCGCGCGGTGACGCGGATGCCCGGTGTCACGGCAAGGCGCGCCACCGCCTCGGCGAGGGTGGCGGCCTTGTCGCCGATGTTGCTGCCGAGGCCGAGATACGCCGCCTTCACGAAGCGCCCCCGGCCCGGTGCCGGGTGATTTCGATGGCGACGCCCTCGAGGACGGCCGGCACCGGCGCGCTCGGCTTGTCCACCCGCACGCTCAGGGACTCGACGAGGGGGTGATGCGCGAGGATCTCGGCGGCGATAGCCTCCGCCAGAGCCTCGATGAGGGCGAAGCGCCGCTGCGTCGCGACGCGGGTGACGATCTCGGTGAGGTCGGCGTAGCTTACGGTGCGGTCGACGGCGTCACTGCGGCCTGCGGGGGCGAGGTCGAGGCGGCAGTCGAGGGAGATGTAGAAGCGCTGGCCCAGGCGCGCCTCCTCGTCGAGGAGGCCGTGATAGGCGAAGACCGCGATGCGCTGGACGAGGATGCGGTCGCTCATCGAACCGGCCTCATCACCGCATCCACCACCCGCAGGGCGTCGACATGGGGGGCGACATCGTGGACGCGCACGATTCCCGCGCCGAGGGTAGCGGCGAGCACGTGGCTGGCCACGGAGCCGAACAGCCGGTCCACGGGCTTCGTCTCGGTGTCGTGCAGCCGTCCGAGGAGGGATTTGCGCGAGACGCCGACGAGGACGGGAAAGCCCAGCGCCACGATCTCGGGCAGGCGCCGCAGGGCTTCGAGGTGCTGCGCCCAGCTCTTGCCGAAGCCGATGCCCGGATCAAGAACGATATCGGCGTCGCGGATGCCGGCGTTGCGGGCGATGGCGAGGGAGCGCTCGAAGAAGCGCAGCATGTCGGCGACGATGTCGATCTCCGGGTCGACGGTCTCGCGGTTGTGCATCACCATCACGGGCGCGCCATGATCGGCGGCGACGCGGGCAATGTCGGGCTCGCGCTGGAGGCCCCAGACGTCGTTGACGATGCGGGCGCCGGCTGCCAGGGCGACGCGAGCCGTCGACGCCTTGTAGGTGTCGATGGAGATCGGCACGGCCAAGCGCCCGGCCAGATCGCGGATTACCGGCAGGATCCGGGCCTGTTCCTCCTCGGCCGAAACGGGCGTGTGGCCCGGCCGGGTCGATTCCCCGCCGATGTCGATGAGGGCCGCGCCCTCGGCGACGAGCGTCTCGGCTTGCGCGCGCGCGGGCTCCGGATCGGAGAAACGCCCCCCGTCCGAGAACGAGTCGGGCGTGACGTTGAGGATGCCCATGACGAGCACGCGCTGACCCAGATCGGGCAGCAGGGTCTGCAACTGGGAGGGAGGAGGCGGCACGGGGGCTCTGTCGGCTGTCGTGAGGATGGAAGTGCTTTGGCCCGATTACGCCCGGGGGGCAACGCCCCCGAGGCTCTGCGAACGTCCGTCGACTCCTTCGGTACGGCGGCGTTCGGCGTCGCTCGGGCCTCGTGATCCGGCGGCCGTCTCGGGCAAGCGAACGCCGGATCAGGCGGCGGGGCGCAGAAGGCGGGAAACTTCGGCCGCCAAGTCTCCGGATTCGAACGGCTTGCGCAGCACCGGCAAATCGGCGGGAATCGGGATCGCCTCGGCGTGGCCCGTGAGGATGAGCACGGGCACGTCGGCCCAGCGGGCCCGCACGATCTCGGCGAGCTCGACGCCGGTCATGCCCGGCATGGCGAGATCCGCCACCACGAGGTCGAAGCGGGACTGCTCCATCAGAATCACGGCGGAAGCTCCGTCCGCCGCCTCGCTCTCGGCGTAGCCGAAGGTGTTCAGGAACGAGGCCGTCACGTGCCGCACCTCGGCGTCGTCGTCGACCACGAGGATGCGGGCGGCCTGGGTCGCCACGGGGATGGCGGCTTCGTCCGCGATCTCGTCCGCCACTGCGGCCTCGGCCCGGGGTAGGAGCAGCTCGACCTGGGTACCGCCGCCGACCTCGCTGGTGATGCGCAGGCGTCCGGACGATTGCTGGGCGAGGCCGAACACCATGGCGAGGCCGAGCCCCGTGCCCTGGCCCAGGGCCTTGGTGGTGAAGAACGGCTCGCACACCCGCTGCAGGATCGCCGGAGGGATGCCCGTGCCGGTATCCGCCACCGCGATGGCGACGTAGTCGCCGTCGGGCAGATCGGGATCGTCGACGAGTGCCGCGATCCGGGTCGAGATGACGATGCCGCCCCCCTCCGGCATGGCGTCCCGGCTGTTGATGCACAGGTTGAGGATCGCCAGTTCGAGCTGATCGGGATCGACGCAGGCGGCGGGTTCGGAGGGATCGAGCAGCGTCGTCAGACTCACGAGGCCGCCGAGGCTTCCACTCAGCAGCTCACCCATGCCGGCGATGAGGCCGTTGAGGTCGACGGCCCGGGGCCTGAGGTCGCGCGAGCGGCTGAAGCCGAGGAGGCGCTTCGTCAGGGTCGCGCCGCGCTGGGCCGCCTGCGTCGCGTTGGTGACGAGGCGCAGCACGCGCGGCTGGTCGGCGATCTTCGGGGTGGCGAGCTCGAGGCTGCCGAGGATCGCCGTGAGCAGGTTGTTGAAGTCGTGGGCGATGCCGCCCGCGAGAGTGCCCAGGGCCTGCATCTTGTCCGATTGGCGCAGGCGCGCCTCAAGGCTCTTCTGCTCCGTCACGTCGCGCTCGATGGTGGCGAGATGCGCAACAGCGCCGGACGCCGCCCGGATCGGCACGCGGACCACTTGGCTCCAGCGCTCCAGGCCCGGCTCGCCCGTGGCCACGAGGGTGTCGGTGGGCTGCGCCGAGTCGATGGCGGCCATGTCGGCCGCCGCCGACTCGGTCCCCGGATCGGATCCGGCCTCGGCCCGCAGGGCGTCCTCCGTCCGCCCGAGGCACTCGGCCACGTTTCGCCCCAGGGCCTCGGCCTTGCGGGCGTTGAGGCGCACGAACCGGCCGTCCGCATCCTTGAACGCGATGGCATCCGCGGAGTGGTCGAGAAGGCCCATGAGCAGGGCGCGCTCGGTGGCGAGTTCTCGACCGAGGCGGTGGCGTTCGTAAGCCTGGCGCACGGCGCCGCGCAGGAGGTCGGCATCCCAGGGCTTGGTGGCGTAGCCGGTGATACCGCCTCGATTGAGGGCGGCGATGACGGCACTCATATCGGCGTAGCCCGTGAGCAGGATCGCCTGGGCGTCGTGCAGGCCGCGCGCCTGGGCCAGCATGGCGTCGCCGGTCATGCCCGGCATGCGCTGGTCGGAGACGATGACGCCGATGTCGGGCTCTGCGGCCAGGATGTCGAGGGCCTCGGCCGGCTTCGAGGTCGTGAGGACCCGGTACTCGTCCTCGAACAGATCCTCGAGGGCGATGAGGATGTCGGGCTCGTCGTCGACGGCCAGGATCGTGCCTTTGGACATGCTCACCGCGCCTGCCGGGGAATGCCGATGATGAAACAGGCTCCGCCGCCCGGAGCGCCCTCGACCGTGAGGGAGCCGCTATGCGCCTGTACGACCGAGTAGGCAATCGCGAGGCCGAGGCCGGTTCCGGCGCCCACGGGCTTCGTGGTGAAGAACGGCTCGAAGATCTTCTCCCGCAGAGCTTCGGGAATGCCGGGTCCGGTGTCCGAGATGCGGATCTCGTCGGCCTCGTCGGTGCTCGCCGTGAGGATCGTGATGGTGCCGGTCTCCGGCATGGCGTCGGCGGCGTTGCCGAGGATGTTCATCACCACCTGGTTCAGGAGCGCCGGGGTGCAGTGGATCTCGGGGCGGCCCGCGAAGGTACAGCGGACGGCGATCCGATCGCCGAGCTTGTGCTGGATCAGGGCCAGCACCGTCTCGATGGCCTCCGGGACATTGACGAGGGTGCGCTCGCCCTCGTCGAGGCGCGAGAATTTGCGCAGGTTCAGGACGAGGTCCTGGATGCGGGTGAGCCCCATCCGCATGGCGCCGACGCGGTCGCCGCACTTCCTGAGGCGGCGCTCGGCGTCGGCGTCGCCCGGCGCCGCGATCACCTCGCCCAGCAGGCGCTCGACGGTGCCCTGATGGGCCAGGATGAAGGCGAGGGGATTGTTGATCTCGTGGGCGATGCCGGCGACGAGTTCGCCGAGCGAGGCCATCTTGGCGGCCTGGACGAGCTTGGCCTGGGCATCCGTGAGCTTGCGGTTGGCGGTGGCGAGATCCGCGTTGGCCCGCTCCAGCGCACCGGCGAGGGCGGCGCGAGCCTCGGCCGCCTCGGCCTCGGCCCGCGCCCGCTCCAGGGCGCGCTCGCGCGCCCCAAATTCGCCGGCGATGCGCCGGTTGTCCTCTTCCAGGAGCTTGCGCCGCACGAGGCTGCGCACCCGCATCACCAGCACGTCGCCGTCGACCTTCGACACCACGTCGTCGGCGCCCGCCGCGAAGGCGGCCACGAGGAAATCCTTGGCCGGGCTGCTGCCGGCGATCCCGACCACGTGGAAGGTCGGCGTTCCGGCCTCGCGGGCGGCGAGGTCGGCGGCCCGGCGGGCATCGATGGCACGGCAGAGTTCGAGCCCGTCATAGGCCGGGCCGAGGAGATCGACGGTGACGCAGTCGAAGGCCGCCCCGTCCGCGTCGAGGGCGGCGAGGGCCGCCTCGGTGCCCTCGGCGGTGCTGACGAGGTGGCCCTCATGTGCCAGCAGACCGGCCAGGAAGGTGCGGTAGGTGGCGCTGCCGTCGATGACGAGGACGCGTCCGCGCCGGAAGCCCGAGGCGCCGGGCGCCTCGGAGCCGCCGCCCTGGCGCTCGCGCAGGAGGGCGCGGATGCGCAGGACGAGGATGTCGCGGTCGGCGGATTTCGCCACATAGGCGTCGGCGCCGCTCTCCAGCCCCTGGCGCTCGCCGTCGCGCGCGCCCGTCAGCATGAGAAGGGGCAGGGCGCGGGTGCGCAGGGACAGACGCAGCTGGCGGGCGAACTCGTCGCCGTTCATGCCGGGCAGGTGATGGTCGGCGACCACGAGATCGGGCAGGCGGGTGTTGAGATGGTCGAGGGCCGCTTCCGCCGTGGCGCAGCGCTCGACCGCGAAGCCCTGGGCTTCGAGCAGCAGGCGCAGTTCGAGGGCCTGGGTCTCGGAATCCTCGACGAGGAGGAGGCGCGCGCCCGCACTCACCGCGTCGGCCCCCCGGCGACGAGCCGGGCGAGGTGGGCCGCCACCCGGTCGAGGGGCAGCACGTGGCCGGCGGCGCCCATCCGGATGGCGGCGGCCGGCATGCCGAAGACCACGGCGGTGCTCTCGTCCTCGGCCACGGTGGTGGCCCCGGCGCGGCGCATGTCGAGGAGCCCGGTGGCCCCGTCCTCGCCCATGCCGGTGAGAAGCACGCCGACGCCGCGCGGACCGGCATGGCGGGCGAGGGAGCGGAACAGGGCGGTGGCGGCGGGGCGCTGGCCGCCGACGGGGTCGGCGTCGGTGATGCGCAGGCCTCCGCCCGGCGCCAGTTCGAGGTGGCGGTCGCCCGGGGCGACGTAGACCCGCCCCGCCTCCGGCCGCTCCCCGTCACGCGCCACGGCGACGCCGAGACCGACGACGCCATTAAGCCAGGCCGCGAAGCCTTCCATGAAGGCCGGGCCCATGTGCTGCACCACGAGGACCGGCAGGGGAAAATCCTGCGGCAAGGCCCCGATGACGCGGGCGAGGGCTGGGGGACCGCCCGTGGAGGCGGCGATGGCGACCACGCTCGCCGCCGCCGAGATGGGCACGGGGGCGGGCGCGCTGAAGTCGCTCACTCGTCCGGCCCATTCCGAGCCGATGGGCCGGCGGCGGATGACCGGGACGGCGGCCATGATGCGCAGCTGCGTGCAGATTTCCGTTGCCACGGCCTCGTAGCCCGCGTGGGTGGTGGCGACGGGTTTCTCCACCACCGAGAGGGCGCCGGCCCTGAGGGCGTTCATGGAGATGCGCAGGGACGAATCCTCGACGGCATCGGCCACCACCACGATGGGCGTGGGGGTCTCGGCCATGATCCGCCGCGTGGTCTCGAGGCCGTCGATGCCCGGCAGGCGGATATCCATGGAGATCACATCCGGCCGGGTGGCCGCGATGGTGGCCAGCGCCTCCTCGCCCGAGGCGACGGCGGCGACGATCTCGAGGCGGGCATCGCGTCCGACGATGTGGATGAGGAGCTGACGGACGACGAGGGAATCCTCGACGAGCATCACCCGCACCCGCGGGATAGGTGCGGTTGGATTCTGGGCGGTCGGGGTCCCGGTCACAGCAATTGCTCGATGGTGTCGAGGAGGCGGCGCTGGTCGAAGGTCTGCTTCGTGAGGTAGGCGTCGGCCCCGAGGTCGAGGCCACGGGCCACGTCCTCGGCATCGCCCCGCGAGGTCATGAGGATGACCGGCAGGCGTGCGAGGGACTCCTCCGCCCGGATGGCCTTGAGCAGCCCGAAGCCGTCGAGGCGCGGCATCTCGACATCGGCGAGGACGAGGGCGATTGGCTCGATGCCGGCGCGCAGGCGCTCGATGGCGTCCTGCCCGTCGACGCAGACCACGACGCGGTAGCCGGCCGCTTCCAGGATCCCCTTCTCCAGGGTGCGCGTGGTGATGGAGTCATCGACGACCAGGATGGTGGTGAGGCTCGCTGAACGTGACGCCAACCCGATCGTTCCCCCGAGCGCGTCGCGGGGCGGCGCGGCATCGGGCCCACCCCGTGCTCCCGCCTCCACCGTGCGGGCGACGAGGCCCTCCGGTTCGAGGACGAGAACGGGCCGGTCACCGAGGATCACCGTGCCGGCGATGACCTCCGGATCGGCTCCGATGGGCGGGGCCGGCAGGACGAGGTGGGTGCGGACCTCGCGCAGGGCCTCGACGGCGAGGACCACCCGCCGCGCCCCGGCGCGTAGGACGAGGCCGACGCCGCGCTCGCCCGCCTCGGGCGGTGCCTCGACCCGCCCCAGGAGGTCGCGCAAGGCCAGGAGCGGCAGGACCGCGTCCTCGCCCCCCTCGGCGACGAGCCGCAGCACGGGCCGGCCCATGGCACGGTCGAGGTCTCGCCCGTCGAACCGGATCACCCGCTCGACGGCGGCGCTCGGCAGGGCGTAGGTCGCGCCTCCGGCATCGATGAGAACCATCGGGCGTCGGGCCGCCGAAAGCGGCAGGCTCATGGTGAGGCTGGTGCCCCAGGGGGAACGGGGGGCGAGGCGCACGTGCCCGCCCAGGCGCCGGACGGCGTCGGCCACCACGGAAAGGCCGATGCCACGTCCCGACAGGGTGTCGACCTGCGCCGCCGTCGAGAGACCTGCCTCGAACACCAGGGCGAGGAGCGCCTCGGGGTCGTTGTCCGGGGCGACGAGCCCACGGCGGCGGGCCGCCGCGGCCACCGCCTCGAGATCCGGACCGCGCCCGTCGTCGTGGACCGCAATGACGACGCGCGCGCCCCGGACGGCGACGTCGAGGCCGATGCCGAGGGCCAGCGGCTTGCCTGCCGCCGCGCGTGCGCCGGGCGGCTCGGCTCCGTGGCTCAGGGCATTGCGCAAGGCATGCAGAACCGGGTCCTTCAGGGCCTGGAGCATCGAGCGCTCGACGGGCAGGTCGAGGCCGGTGGTCTGGACCGTGATGTCCTGTCCGCCCTCGCGGGCGAGGTCGCGCAGGGCCCGGGGGAAACCGCCGAACACCGTCTCCGCCGGCACCAGGGCGAGGCGCTCGGCCTGCTCGGCGATCCGGGCCGCCGCCGCCTCGACGGCGGAGGATACGCGCAGGCGCAGGCGCGACAGGTCCGCCGCCTCCCGGGCCAGGGCGAGGAGGTCCGTCTCGAAGGCGCGCAGATCCGTTCCGGCCTTCGCAGTCCCGCGCAGGCGCTCGGCGGCGACGCCGAGATCCGCCGCCCGCCGGGTCAGCCGCACGAGGCCTTCGGCCCAGGCGGCCTCGTCGCCGAGGGCACTGGCGAGTTCGTGGCTCGCCCGCGTCAGGCCCTCGACGGCCTCTGCCGGCACGCGCAGGAGCGCACCCGCCTCGGGGGACGGCTCGGGCGCGGGGGAGGCGGGAGGGGCGGGGGCCGTGACGGGCGGCGGCGGGGCGTCGGCCGCCCGGGAGGGTGTCTCCTCCGGCGGTGGAACGGGACTTTCGGAATCGAGACAGCGGTCGAGGGCCCGCAGGGCGTCGTCCGGCATCGGCGCGCCGACCCCGTCGGTGAGACCGCCGACATAGGCTTCGATCCGGTCCAGGGCGAGGTGAACCGCCGCCTCCGCCGCCCGGTCGAGGGTCCCGCCCCCTTCCACGACGCGGTCGAACAGAGTCTCCAGGCGATGGGCCACGGCCTCCACCGGCGGCAGGTCGACGGCCCGCGAGGCGCCCTTCAGGCTGTGCGCCCGGCGGAACACGTCGTTCCAGTCGCGGGCTTCCGCGCTGCCGGCCAGGGCGGCGCGGATCGCGTCGATATGCTCGCGATGTTCGACCTCGAAGGCCGCGAGGAGGAGTTGGCGAATGTCCATCCGGTGATGCCGGTTCGCCGCCCTACGCCGGCTTCCGCAGGTGCGGAGCCAGCCTCAAGCCCTTCGTTAACCATGTCTTTGTCATGGATGAAGTCCAGGTTCGCGCGGCGAAAACCGTCAATGGCGATAGCGCTCGGCCAGGGTCATCAAGGCCTGGGCCAGCTCGGTCAAATTGGCCGACGCCGCCTCGACCTCGCGGGTACCGGCGGCCGTCTGCTGGCTCGCCTGCCGGATGTTCTGGAGGGCGCCCATCACCTGCTCGATGCCGAGTTGCTGCTGGTTTGTCGAGGCGACGATCTGCTGGAAGGTCTGGACGCTCTCCTCGACCTTGGCGGTGATCTCCTCGATGGTCCGCTGCGTCGTATCCGAGCGGGCCTTGCCGGCGGCGGCGCGCTTGACCGCCTCCTCCGTGAGCATCACCGACGTGTTGATGCCGCGCTGGATCTCGCCGAGAATCGTTCGGACCTGCCCCGTCGCCGCCTTGGCCTGATCGGCCAGGAGCTTCATCTCCGAGGCCACGATGGCGAAGCTCCGGCCGCTCTCGCCCGCCGCCGCCGCCTCGATGGCGGCGTTGAGGGCGAGGAGATGCGTGCGCTCCGAGATGTCGTTGACGGTGGTGATGATGTCGCCGATGGCCTGTGTCTTCTCCGAGACCGCGACGATGTTGCCCGCGACCGCTTCGGCCTGCTCGCGAATCGCCTCCATGGCCCGGGCGGTGTCGGCCACGGCGCGCAGGCCCGCCCGCGAGGTCTGGGCCGTGGATTGCGCCGTGGCGATCACCTCGCCGGCGCGCTTGCCGATCTGCGCACCCGAATGGGTGATCTCGTCGACGGTGGCCGCCGTCTCCTGCACGGCGGCGAATTGCTCCTCGACGGAAGCGGCCTGCTCCTGGGCCGAGGCACGGATCTCCGCCGCCGCCGCGTTGAGGTCCGCCGTCGCGGCGCGGTTGGTGCGCGCGAGATCGGCGAGCCCGCCGACCATCCCGTTGAGGGTCTGCCCGAGACGGGCGATCTCGTCGCTGCCCCGCGCCTCGAGCCGGCCCGAGAGGTCGCCGCCGCCGACGCGCTCGGCGAAGGCCATCACGTCTTCCAGGGGCTTGACGACGCCACGCCGGATCAGCCCCGTGACCAGGATGCTGAGCAGCACGCTGGCGCCCAGGGTGAGGATCACGGACCACAGACTGCGTTCGTAGATTTCGCTGGATCGCTGCTGGCCGGCGGCGATGCCCTCGTCGAGAACCTCGCGGGCGCGGTCGATGTCGGCGAGGACCACGTCCTGCATCCGGTTGATCGTCTCGTTCTGCGCCTCGATGGCTTCCGTGTTCCGCGCCGCGATGGCGGCGAACTGAGGCTCGCTCACCGCGCGCAGCTGTCGGAAATCGTTGGCGGCCGCCCCCGTTGTGTCGGCGAGTTTCCTCCATGCCGCCGCCCGCAACGGGGAGGGGGCCGTGGTGGCGTAACCGCCGGTCGTCTGGACGATGGCGCCGAAAAGCCCCTCGGCTTCCTGGGCGACACGTCGCCAGGTCTCCGTGATCTGGGACAGCTCCGACTCCGCCCGGGTGCGCATGAGCGCCGTCATCGCCGCATTGCGCCGCAGGAGCCCCATGTCCCGGGCCTTGTTGCCGAGATCGTCGAGCTGACGCGCCACCGTCAGGTCGCGCTTGACGATGGTGTTCATGTTCTCGCGCACGGCGCTGATCTGGTCGAGGGCGAAGAGCCCGAGGGCCAGGACCACCACCGTGATGGCGACGAAGCCGAGGAGGATGCGCTTTCCGATGGAGATCGACACAGGCTGGCTCAAGCTCCAAGAAAACGGACGCTCCCGGACGGGTCACGTCAGGGCAGATAGCGCCTCAGGAGGCACGGCAGATCGACGGCGACGAAGCCGGGCTCGTCCCCGGAACCCGCCCGTGCCGGGGCATAGCCCGAAACCGCCTCGGTGCTCAAACCCGCGGCGGCCGGGTCGAGGAAGTTGTCGCCGGAGGCGGGCCTGTCCGGATCGGAGACCGCGACGGAGGCCAGGCCTTCCACCCGGTCCACGGCCAGGGCCACGGCACTGCCGCGGAGGATCACGAGATGTCCGGCACCGGAATCCGTGACGCTGCTGCGTCCGAGGGCGCGGGCCAGGGCGAGCACGCTCAGCACCCGCCCCGAGACGGCGATCGCGCCGAGGACGGCGGCGGGGGCGCCCGGCACGGCGGTGATGGGCCGGCCGGGCAGCACCTGAGACACCTGCGACAGGGGCAGGCCGTAGCGGTCGCCGCCGCAGGTGCAGACGAGGAACGGACGCATCGGCGTCTGGCGCGTCGCGGCGCGGGCCCGCCCGGCCAGGGCGCGGGTCCTGGCCTGGCGCAAGGCTTGGCGGCGGAGGCTTTCGGCGGTGGGCGTCATCGAACCGTTCATCTCAAGGCGGAGCGGGCGAGGGCCGCGCTCTGCGCCAAGTCCCGTGGCCCGATTCCGTCGGACTCGGCGAGGCTGGCGCCCACGGGCAGGGTTTGTCCGAGGCGGATGGCATTGTCGAGGAAGCGCCCGCCCTCCTGCGGCCGCGACAGGGCGATGAGGAGGAGGCCGAGCTGGTAATGGGCCATGACGAAGCCGGGATCGAGGTAGAGGGCGCGGCGCAGCGCCCCCTCGGCCTCAGCCTCCCGTCCCAGGGCACGGGCGAGGAGGCCCTCGTAGTAATGCAGCGCCGCCTCCATGGGGGCGGCGCGAAGGGCCGCCCGCACCCTGCGCCAGGCTTCGCCTGTTGCGCCGGTATCGCTTAGGGCGCGAATCTCGGCGAGATTGTCGCTTGAACCCTCAATGGACGCGGCGTCGCCGTTCGAAGGACCGTCCCGGTCCGCCGTCCAGGTTCTCACCTCCGGCTCCCGCGCTGCCACGGCTTCGGAGCTCGGTGGTGCGTCGGGTGCTCCATGCGGATCGGCGCTGGGGATGTCCCCCTCCATCCAAGGGAGGGCGGGCTGCCACGCTGTCGGGACAATTGCCTCAACCGCCGGGCCGGGTTCGCCCGAACCGTACGGGCGATACGCGACGGTGCCGGGCAGGTTCACGGCGTCCAGGGTCTGCGCGAAGGCCGGGTTCGGCTCGGCATGGCCGATGAGAAGCCAGCCGTCGGGCCGCAGGCGCCGCCCGAGACTGCGCACGATGCCCAGCACGACCTCCGCCTCGAAATAGATCAGCACGTTACGGCATAGGATCAGATCGAACGCCTCGGGTTGGGGCGGGGCGGAGCCGTCGATGAGATCCATCAGGTTGCGACGCTCGAACCGCACCATGCGGCGATATTCGGGGCGCAGGGTGTAGGTGCCCTCGCGGCCCGGCCCCGGCTGGATCGGTCCGGGGGCGAAGTAGCGCAGGCGCTCTTCGGGCGGCAGGGTTCGCAGGGCCCAGCGCCCGTAGAGGCCGGAGCGCGCCGTGGCCAGGGCGGCGATGCTGATGTCGGTCCCCGTGATGGCGATGCGCCAATCGGGCAGGGCGGGCCCGAGGAGTTCGTGCAGCAGGATGGCGAGGGAATACGGCTCGGCCCCCGTCGAGCAACCGGCACTCCAGATCGTCAGGCTGCGCTCGTGGGTCCGGGCCGCGATGAGGCCCGGCAGAATCGTGCTGCGCAGGGCGGCGAACTGCTCGGCGTAGCGAAAGAAGAACGTCTCGCCGATGGTGATCTCCGCCTCCAGGGCGGCCCATTCGGCCGGGCCCCGGCTTCGGTCATCGAGCAGCACGAGATAGGCGGCGGCGTCCTGAAGACCGTTGGCCTTGAAGCGCTTGCGCAGGCGATCCGACAGGAGATCGTCCTTGTCGCTATAGTAGTGGTGGCCGGTCCGCGCGATGATCCGCGCCTTGAGGGCGGGGAAGGCCGGATCGGCGTGGAGGCCGGACGGGGCGGGCCGCCTCATGCGGGCGGGGGCCCGAACGCCGCGCGGCGTTCGGCGACGGCGCGGGTGAAATCCTCCAGGCGCTGACGTTCCTCGGCGTCGAGCAGGCGTGCGGGATCGAGCACATGGACCATGCGGTCGCCGAGGGCGATCTCGGCCACCACGCATCCGTTGAGGGTCTGCGCCTCGGCCACGGGCCGGATCGCCCCATCGGGCACGACAACGAGGTCGTCGGCGCGGTCGACAAGGAAAGCGATGGCGGCCTCCGCGCCGAGAACGAGATGGCGATAGGGATCGTCGGCCTGGGCGCCGTCCCGTGCGGGCAGGCCGAGGAGGCGGGCGAGATCGATTACGGGCACGGGCGTACCGCCGAGGTCGAGGAAACCCGCCAGAGGACCGCCGGCGGCCGGGGGCGCATACAGATCGGGCAGCGGCAGCACTTCGCGCACGGCCGTCCGAGCCAGGGCGCAGGGAACACCCGCGACATCGAGGATGAGAAAGGCTGTTGTAGCGGGCAGGGTCTTGGTCCAACGATGAGCGGCGGGTTCGGCCAAGCCTCCGACACCCAGTGAGGCAGCCTGTTTCCAGATAGAACGGAGATCGCCGGCCGGGCAAACGGTTCGGGACCGGGTGGCTCGCCTTCGCAGCCCACGCCCCGCGCCCGTTGCTCCGTCCCCTTGCCGGCTCACACGGTTCGCATGCCCGGTGGAGGCATGGTCGCATCGACAGGAGGTTTCATGCCACGGATCATTCAACTCGCCGTCATCCTGGTTCTCGGTTCCGGTTCGTCGGCCCTCGCGGAAAATCCGGGAGCGGATTGGCTGACACCTGCCCAGACCAAGCAGGCCCTGAAAGCCGCGGGCTACACGGACATCCTCAAGCTCGAAGCCGATGACGGCCATTGGGATGGCGAGGGCATCAAGGACGGTCGCCGGATGAAGTTCGACGCGGATCCACGGACCGGCGCCGTGCTGGGCGAAGTTCCCGCCGAATAGACGCGCGTTGACCCGAGCAATCGGATCGGTTACGACACGCGACACCAATTCAAGTCCGCGACTTCTTTGAGCGGACAGACCGAACGGTTTCCCGATGCGTGTCATCCTCATCGTAACGAAAGCGCCACCGACGGGGCGGTCCTGACAGCAGGGACCGCGATCCGGATGGTGGCGCATGCAGGGTCCTTCGGGGCCCTTTTTTGTTGCCGCGACGAGAACCGATACGGATTTCAGCACAGAGTTCGAGGAGCAGAAGCGATGGGCGGCGAGGTCATGACCGGGGCCGAAATGGTCATCCGGGCGTTTCAGGATCAGGGTGTCGACACGTTGTTCGGGTATCCCGGCGGCGCGGTGCTGCCGATCTACGACGCGCTCTATCACCAGGACACCCTGAAGCACGTTCTCGTGCGGCACGAGCAGGGCGCGGTCCATGCCGCGGAAGGCTACGCACGCTCGTCGGGCAAGGTCGGCTGCGTCCTCGTCACGTCGGGACCGGGCGCCACCAACATCATCACCGGCCTGACCGACGCGCTGCTCGACTCGATCCCCCTGGTCTGCATCACCGGCCAGGTGCCGACGCACCTCATCGGTACGGACGCGTTCCAGGAATGCGACACGGTCGGCATCACGCGCCACTGCACGAAGCATAACTACCTGGTCAAATCGATCAGCGATCTGCCGCGCATCCTGCACGAGGCCTTCTACGTCGCCTCGAACGGGCGGCCCGGCCCCGTCGTCATCGACCTGCCCAAGGACGTCCAGTTCGCGAGCGGCCTCTACGAGCGCCCGACCCGCAACGGTCACAAGACCTACAAGCCGGCCTTCAAGGGGGACGCAGGCCAGATCCAGGCCGCCGTCGAACTGATGGCGACCGCGCGCCGACCGATCCTCTACACCGGCGGCGGCGTCATCAATGCCGGTCCGCACGCCTCGACGCTCCTGCGCGAACTCGCCGCCGAGACGGGCTTCCCGGTGACCTCGACCCTCATGGGCCTGGGGGCCTTCCCGGCATCCGACGAGAACTTCCTCGGCATGCTCGGCATGCACGGAACCTACGAAGCCAACCTCGCCATGCACGAATGCGACGTGATGGTCTGCATCGGCGCCCGCTTCGACGACCGCATCACCGGGCGCCTCGACGCATTCTCGCCGTTCTCGAAGAAGATCCACATCGATATCGACGCCTCCTCGATCAACAAGGTCGTCAAGGTCGATGTCGGGATCGTCGGCGATTGCGGCTCGGTGCTGGAGGACATGCTCGCCGCCTGGAAGGCCCTGCCGACCCGGCCCGACCCGGAGCGCTTCGACGCCTGGATGGCCAAGATCCGCACCTGGAAGGCGCGCGACTGCCTCGCCTACTGGCCGTCGGGCACGATCATCAAGCCGCAATATGCCGTGCAGCGCCTCTACGAGGCCTGCAAGGATCGCGAAACCTACGTCACCACCGAAGTCGGCCAGCACCAGATGTGGGCGGCGCAGTACTTCAAGTTCGACGAGCCGAACCGCTGGATGACCTCCGGGGGGCTCGGCACCATGGGGTACGGCCTGCCCGCCGCCATCGGGACGCAGCTCGCCCATCCGGACGGTCTCGTCATCGACATCGCCGGCGAGGCCTCGATCCTGATGAACATCCAGGAGATGTCCACGGCGGTGCAGTATCGCCTGCCGGTCAAGATCTTCATCCTGAACAACGAGTACATGGGCATGGTGCGCCAGTGGCAGGAGCTGCTGCACGGCTCGCGCTACTCGCAGAGCTACTCCGAGAGCCTGCCCGACTTCGTTAAGCTCGCGGAAGCCTACGGCGCCAAGGGCATCCGCTGCGAGAAGCCCGGCGACCTCGACGCGGCGATCCAGGAGATGCTCGACTACGACGGTCCGGTGATCTTCGATTGCATCGTCGACAAGAAGGAGAACTGCTTCCCGATGATCCCGTCGGGCAAGGCCCACAACGAGATGATCCTGTCGGACTACCTCGGCGAGACCGGGGCGGAGATCGGCGACATCATCTCGGAAGAAGGCAAGATGCTGGTCTGAACCGGCATCGGCCGGGCCTCCGGGCCCGGCTGCCTAGGGCGTGTCGGCGAGGCGGCGCGTGCCGGCGAGGCGGCTGCGCCACCCCGGACGCGCCGGGCGGGGCGCATGCCGATCAGGCCGAGGGGTGAAAGCGGCTCGTTCGGCGGGCGTGGCGCCGTCGCACTTGCGCAGCAGGGCGAAGAATTCGATCTCGCCGACCTGCGTCGGCGTGACCTCGGAAAAGGCGAACGGCACCAGCCCGATGGCGATCGCCTCGCCGAGGACGGACGTGAAACTGTCGGGGGTGAAGACACTGCAATGCACGTCGATCATCCCGCCCGTCTCATGGATACGCCGCGCATGTTCGAGGCCGGCCTCCGGCCCGTGACCCGCGAACAGGGGGAAGCGGGTCTCGCGGCCGGTCCAGACCGCATCGGCGTCGACCTGCATCGCCCGGGAAAAGTGCTCGTAGACCTGAGCCGGGCTCGGGCGGGTCGCACGGGCGAGGTGGGCGGCGACGAGGTCGCCGACCGTGGTCAGGCTGCGTCCGCGGTCGAAGGTGAAGCGCATGTCGGGCACGGCGAGGAACAGCAGGCCGTCCTCGCGCAGGGCCTCGGCGCAGTCCTTGAGCCAGCCGATGACGTCGGGCAGATGCTCGATGACGTGCGAGGCGACGATGTAGTCCACGGGGCCGCGCGCCCCGAGGGCCTGTGCCAGGGTCTGGTTCTCGAGGACGAGATCGACTTCGACCAGGGCACCGCGCGCTCGCGGACCGGCGGCGGCGTGGCCGGCATACTTGCGGGCGAGGCCTTCCGTCGAAAGATGGTCGGCGTAGAGAATGTCGCCGTCGTCGCGGCGCACGAGAGGCCGGTCGAGGGGGCCGAGTTCGACGCCGGTCCGGCCGTGGGGCCTCACGGCGGCGAGCGTGCGCTGGCGACTGTCCATGCGCGGCGCGGTATCACGCGGCTTGGAACGGGTCCAGCGTGGACCCGGACGAGCGGTACATCGAAGAGTCGAAACTGGGGCAAGCCATGAACGCGATGAACACCCACTACCCCGACGCCGTCCGGGTCGAACCCATCAACCGGCATACCCTCGCGGTCATTGTCGACAACGAGCCCGGCGTGCTCGCGCGCATCTCGGGCATGTTCTCGGGCCGCGGCTACAACATCGAGAGCCTGACCGTCTCCGAGACGGAGGTGGCGCGCCACATCTCGCGCATCACCATCGTCACCACGGGCACGGACGCCGTGATCCAGCAGATCAAGGCCCAGCTCGACCGCCTCGTCCCCGTCCACCGGGTCGTGGACCTCACCCTTCAGGGCGGCTCCCTGGAGCGCGAACTCTGCCTCGTGAAGGTGGCCGGCACGGGCGAGCACCGCACGGAATCCCTCACCCTGGCCGCCGCCTTCGGCGCCAAGACCCTCGACGCGACGCTGAACTCGTTCGTGTTCGAGGTCACCGGCACCACCGAGGAGATCGACCGCTTCATTGGCCTGATGACGGTGATCGGGCTCGTGGAGATCTCGCGCACGGGCATCGCCGCCATGGGGCGCGGCTCGGAAGCCATGTAGACCCGCTGCCCCGCCGCCAAGGACCGCACATGACCACCCTGTATTACGCTCCCGGCGCCTGTTCGCTCGCCGCGCACATTGCCCTGGAGGAGACCGGCACGGAATTCGAGACCGTGCGGCTCGACCTCGCCAGGGGCGACCAGCGCGCGGCCGAGTACCTCGCCGTGAACGAGCGCGGCCGCGTGCCGGCCCTGGTGGAGGGGGATTGGGTCCTCACAGAGAACACCGCCATCCTGCGCCACGTGGCACGCCTGCATCCGGCGGCGGGCCTGTGGCCCGACGTTCCGCGCGATCAGGCACGGGTCGACGAGTGGCTCAGTTGGCTCTCCACCGGTCACCACATCGCCTACGCGCATATCCGCCGGGCCGAGCGCTACACGAACGACGAATCGGCGTATCCGGGCATTCAGGCCAAAGGCGCCGAGACCTGCGGCGACCTCTTCACGATGACCGAGGTCAAGCTCTCCAACGGCGGCTGGGCCCTGGGCGAACGCTACAGCGTGGTTGACCCCTACTTGCTCCTGTTCTGGACCTGGGGACGTGGCCCGGCCCTGGGCTTCGACATGGCGGAGCGTTTCCCTGCCTGGACGGCCCACGCCCGGGCCATGGCACAGCGCCCCGCCGTGCGGGCGGTGTTCGCCCGTGAGGGGCTGCAATTGCCGGCCTGACGCAGGCCGCGTCGGGGCAAAGAACGGGGCGGTGCGACAATTCCCCTTCCGTCAAGGGGATCGCCTCGCTAAAAGCGCGCGGATCGCACGGCCGCGCGGATGCTGTTTCAGATGAGGGCGCCGGGGCGCACTCATGTTCAAAAAAGAGAAGGTACCGCCATGCGGGTTTATTACGATCGCGACGCCGACCTGAACCTGATCAAGGGCAAGAAGGTCGTCATCGTCGGCTACGGCAGCCAGGGCCATGCCCACGCGCTCAACCTGCGTGATTCCGGCGTGAAGGACATCGTCATCGCGCTTCGCGAAGGCTCGGCCACCGCCAAGAAGGCGGAGCACGAGGGCTTCAAGGTCATGAACGTCGCCGATGCCGCCAAGCAGGCCGACGTCGTCATGATGCTCACCCCCGACGAGCTGCAGGGCGACATCTACAAGGAGTCCCTCGCGCCGAACATGAAGCAGGGCGCCGCCCTCCTGTTCGCCCACGGCCTCAACGTGCACTTCAACCTCATCGAGCCCCGCGCGGACCTCGACGTGCTCATGGTCGCCCCGAAGGGCCCCGGCCACACCGTGCGCGGCGAGTACCTCAAGGGCGGCGGCGTGCCGACCCTCATCGCCATCGCGCAGGACGCGTCCGGCAACGCCCACGACCTCGGGCTCTCCTACGCCTCGGCCAATGGCGGCGGTCGCGCCGGCATCATCGAGACCACCTTCAAGGAAGAGTGCGAGACGGATCTGTTCGGTGAGCAGGCCGTGCTCTGCGGCGGCCTCGTCGAGCTCATCAAGGCCGGCTTCGAGACCCTGGTCGAGGGTGGCTACGCCCCCGAGATGGCCTATTTCGAGTGCCTGCACGAGGTGAAGCTCATCGTCGACCTCATCTACGAGGGCGGCATCGCCAACATGAACTACTCGATCTCGAACACCGCCGAGTACGGCGAGTACGTCACCGGCCCGCGCATCGTGACGCCGGAGACCAAGGCCGAGATGAAGCGCGTCCTCAACGACATTCAGTCGGGCAAGTTCACCCGCGATTGGATGCTGGAGAACAAGGTCGGCCAGACCTCGTTCAAGGCCACACGCGCCAAGCTCGCCGCCCACCCGATCGAGGAAGTCGGCGCCAAGCTGCGCGGCATGATGCCGTGGATCTCCGAAAAGGCCCTGGTCGACAAGGCCAAGAACTGATCCGGAGTCGGGAGGCCGGTTCGCCCGGCCTTACCTGCACCGATAGGGCCGGCCCCGCGATAGCGGGGCCGGCTTTTTTGATGTCTCTTTTCCCGGTCGGGAAAAAGGAACGCGCGCCCCCGTTGAACTCCGGTACAAATCCCGGCAATCATCCCCGTCAACGACCGCCCGTCTGAGAGCGGTCGAAGCGCGGAGGACCTCATGGCATCGCTCTACTACGACGCGCATCGCGCGCTGCAGGAGGAGTACAACACCGTCAAGCTCGCGGAACGCCTGGATACGGGCTGGGTCCAGGACAGGATCGGCGAGAACGAAGCCGCCTTCATCGGCAGCCGGGATATGTTCTTCCTCTCCACCGTCGACCCCGACGGCATGCCCACAGTGTCCTACAAGGGCGGCACCACCGGCTTCGTGAAGGTGCTCGACGCCAACACCCTCGTCTTCCCGGGCCTCGACGGCAACGGCATGTGGTACTCGATGGGCAACATCGAGGGACAGGCCAAGGTCGGCCTGCTGTTCATCGATTTCGAGACCCCGCACCGGGTCCGCGTCCAGGGTCATGCCCGGATGCTGCGCGACGATCCCCTGATGGCCGAGTACACCGAGGCGAAGTACCTCGTGCGGATCGAGGTCACGAAGGCCTGGGTCAACTGCCCGCGCTACATCCACAAGTACCAGAAGGTATCGCAGAACAAGTACGTGCCGACGCCGGACAAGGAGACCCCGCTCGCCCTGTGGAAGCGCCTCGACATGGTCGGCGACGTGATCTCGGACGAGGACAAGGCGCGGGTGCAGAAGGAAGGCCAGATCGAGCTTCCCGAATACGAGGCTCGGGTCGCGCGCGGCGAAAGCTGAAGCCGCGAACGAGCTAAACGAAAGGGGTTGGTCCGTAACCTCGGTTACGGACCCGCCCCTTTCGTTTCCAACTCACGCGCTGCGTCGTCGAACCAGACGATGAGCGGGGCGGTCACACACCGCCGCGATAGCAGCGGATCTCGGCCTCGGCCTGGGCACGGCGCAAGTCGGCGACCTTGTCGTCGAACACCTTGGTGGATTTGAACTCGTTGGCGCGCTGGCCAATGCCCTGGCGCATGGAGAGCACGGTGCTGGCCTGGACATAGCGGTCGTAGGGCAGGATCGACGCGAGGGCGTCGAGGGAGCAGGAGCACCGCGACAGGGACTCGCGGGACTGCCCGTTGGCCGCCATGCACCCGAAGATGTAATCAGCCCGCGCCTCCGTCGGATAATCGTTCTCGAGTTCGGCGGCCCTCACGGATCCGCCCAGGAGCGGCCCGACCAGGAGCGCGGCGAGAAGGACCGAAGGGGCAGCGCGCTCAACCAGCGTTCGGAACATAGGTCAGCCTCTCTTCAAGGAGTTCACCGCCTTCGGCGGTCTTCGACTGCGCCTCGATGGAAACGAGTTCGCCGGGCACGGCGTCGGACGTCACGAAGGTGTAGCGGATATTCTCCAACCCGCGCATCCGCTCCTTCATCCGATCCTCCAGGAAAGGCTGCGTCTCAATGCGCCAGGCGGCGACCTTCTGCCCCTGGTAGTCGATGGTGGTCGGGGTCACCGTCGCGTTGTCGCGAAGTCCCTTGCGGATGGCATTCTTGATGTAGCGCGGGTTGGCCGAGAGAACCCGGGCCATGTCGATGAGATGATGCTCGAGGAACAGCGTCATCACGGGGTTGCCTGGCATGTCCTCGAACGGGCCGGCGGGAAAGCGATTGGCCCCCGAGAACATCTCGACGCGGATGTCGCGGCTGTCGGCGCTCTTGCCGGGCTCGATCCCGAGCTTGATCGTATCATCCATGGGCGGCCCGAACGGGCCCTTGGAGATGCCGCTGCGGCGAAGATAACCGTAGGTGAGCTTTGTCCCGGGGGGGACGTTCTTCATCTGGGGCTTCTCGAACAGCAGATCGGACGCGGCGGGCGCACTCGTGCCGGCCGCGGCGACGGACGGAGTCTCCGCCGCCGGAGTCGTCTCGGCCAGGACGGGAGAAGCCGCGAGCAACAGCAAGGCGGCGAGGGCAACGGACTTCAAAGGGACACTTCCTCGTTGAGCGGTGACCGCACGTTGGGCTGTACGTTACTGCCGATGGTCCGGTAGGTGTAGTCCGGCGGCGTCTCGGCCGCTTCTTCCGTGGCGAGATCGCGCACCTTGGCGTGCAACGGCGAGAGCGAGCAGGCCGGATCCGTCGCGGCGGCGTCACCCGCCAGGGCAAGGGCCTGACAACGGCAACCACCCCAATCCTTCTCTCGCCGGTCGCAGGAGCGGCAGGGCTCCTGCATCCAGTCGGTTCCGCGATAGGCGGTGAAGGCCGGCGAGTTCGCCCAGATATCCGCGAGCGAATGGTCCGTGACGTACCAGAACTCGAGCTGCTTGATGGTCTCGGCGGCGTGGCAGGGTAGAACCTTGCCGGCCGGGGTGACGTTCATGAGCTTGCGACCCCATCCGCCGGCACAGGCTTTCGGATACTTCGCGTAGTAGTCCGGCACCACGAGGTCGATGACGAGCTGGCCCTTCAAGCGTTCGCGCGCGGCCTCGACGATGCGGATCGAACGGTCGACATCGGCCTTGTTCGGCATCAGGGCAGCGCGATTGACGTAGGCCCAGCCGTAATACTGGGTGTGAGCCACCTCGAGGCGCTTGGCGCCGAGCTTGACCGCGAGGTCGATGAAGCCCTCGACCTCGTGGATGTTGCCGCGGTGGATCACCGAGTTGAGAGTCAGCGGCAGGCCGAGTTGCGTCACCCGCTCAGCGAAGGCGAATTTTTGTGGCTGGGCGTTCTTCAACCCGCCGATTTTCTCCGCATTGGCCGCATCGACGCCCTGCACGGACAGCTGCACGTGGTCCAAGCCCACGTCATAGAGGGCGTCGAGCTTGGCCAGAGCGCCGCCGACACCGGACGTGATGAGGTTGGAATACAGCCCGAGCTTGGCGCAGGTCTGGGTGATCTCAACGATGTCGTTGCGCGCCGTCGGCTCGCCACCCGAGAGGTGAACGTGGAGCACGCCCAGCGCCGCCGCCTCCGTCAGCACCCGCTGCCATGTCGCCGTGTCGAGCTCGCCCGAACGCCGGTCGAGTTCGAGGGGGTTCGAGCAGTACGGACAGCGCAACGGACAGCGATGCGTGAGTTCGGCCAGGAGCCCGACGGGCGCCGGCAGGGCGGGGGCGTTCGGCGTGATGGCGTTCATCGCTCCAAAACCCGTTTCGTGGCGAGATCGTTCAGCATGACGAGGATGTCGGCCTCGATCACCGCGCGGTCGGCGGTGAACTTTTCCGCCAGCAATCCGGCGATGTCGCGCACGGTTCGGGTCCCATCGACGTATTCGAGGACCGCCACGGCGTTGGCGTCGAGGTCGAAGGTGCGCTCGGGCGCGAGCAGCACGTGCTGGTCGCGCACGGCGTCGTGCCGCAGGCGCACGCCGCGCGGCAGGCGCGGCACGTCGTGCGGACCGAGGGTGCCGGTGCCGGCGGCCTGGGCGGTCGTCGCCGCGGCCGCCTCCGGCACGAGTCCGGTGCCCGGCGTCCAAGCGTCGGGCGGAATCATCCCGGGCGCGACATAGGCGAAGTACAGGGCGTCGAGCTGGGTCCACAGCACGTTGCACTTGAACGTCAGAGCCGCCATCGCCTGACGCTGAAGCTGGGGCGTGGTGGCGTGCTGCTGCACGTAGTCGAGGGCGAAGTCGGCATCGCGGGGCGCCTGGGTAAGGCGCTTGTCGAAATATGCCAGCGTATCCTTGGTGATGAACTCGTAGTTCTTCAGCATCCCGGCGACGCGCTCCGAGATGATGGTCGGCGAGAACATCTCGGTCAGCGATGAGGCGATAGCCTCAAGGAGCGAACGCTCCTTCACGAAGTGCACGTAGGCATCCACGGAGAACCGGGTCGCAGACAGGATTCCTTGCGTCGACTCGACGTAGTCGCGCGTGAAGCCCACACCCTCGGCGAGCTTCAGCCAACGCTCGATGCCGCCATCGCCGGGGGCATCGCCATCATGATCGACGATGCGCTGACGCCAGATCCGGCGGAGGGACGCGTCTTCCATCCGCGCCAGGACGGCCGCGTCCTTGATCGGGATCATCGCCTGATAATAGTAGCGGTTGAGCGCCCAGGCCCGGACCTGATCCTTGTTCAGCTTGCCGTCGTGCAGCAGGCGGTGGAACGGATGCAGGTTGTGATAGCGCCGGGCACCGATGTCGCGCAGGGCTGCGGCGAGTTCGTCCGGGCTCAGGAGTCGTTGGCTCTCATCGGTGACAGGCGTGGGAAAAGGCGCGGTCATGGGGCGTGATCCGGGTCCGACTGAAGACGTTTCCTGGGTGCTTCTTCTAGATGGTGCCACGGCCTCTGTCAGGCCAGCATCACCGTGAGCACAACTATATTGCGCATCATATATAGGTTCGGCAGAAAATTTCCAGGGCCTTCGCGTCGCCGCGAGGGCGCTGGCAGAGCCGTCAGAGAGACAGGCTCAAGCCGTCATGGGCCACGGTCCAGCCCTCGGCTTCGACGGACCCGCGTTCCGGCGAATCCTCCACCAGCACCGGGTTGGTGTTGTTGATGTGGACGAAGACGCGCCGGCCGATCGCGACATCGGCAAGTGCCGCGATGGCGCCGTTCGGACCGCTCATCGGCACGTGGCCCATGCGCCAGCCCGTCTTGGTCCCGACGCCGGCGCGGATCATATCGTCGTCGAAGAGGACGGTGCCGTCGAACAGAAGGGCATCGACGCCGTCGATCTGCGCCTTCAGCTTCTCGGTCACCCGGGCGCAGCCCGGGATGTAGGCGAGACGCCGGCCATTCGCCTCGATCATCGCGCCGACGGTGGTCTCGGTTTCGGCGCCGAGCTCGACGGTTTCACCCTCGAGCCAGAGAGGCACCTTTCCCGGCACCGAAAACAGGGTGACGGTGAGCCCCGGCACGGGCTCGAACGCGACATCGAGGCCGATGGCCTCACGGGCGACGACCCCCTCGGCCATCACGTCGAACACCCGGTTGGCGTTGACGGAGTCGAGGATGCCGGACGTGCCGTAGAGGGTGAAGGGCTGGCCTTCGCGCAGGGTCAGCAGCCCGGCGACATGATCGACGTCGCCGTTGGTGAGCAGCACCGCATGGATGGGCGAGTGGCGCAGGCCCTCGCGCGGATGCAGCACGGGATTGTCGAACAGCTGCTGACGGATATCGGGGGAGGCATTCACCAGGAGCCAGCGCTCCCCATCGGGAGATACGGCGATGCTCGACTGGGTCCGCGGCCTCACGCGGGTAGCGTCCTCGCGAGCGAGGGAACAGATGGGGCAGCGGCAATTCCACTGGGGAAGGCCGCCGCCCGCGGCAGAGCCGAGAATCACGACATGCATGGCTGAACCGACGCCGTCACGCTCCCCAGACCCGCTCCAACAACCTCAGTTGAAGGTATCGATCTCGGCGGACTCGTAGCTCGTGACTTCCATGCCGACGCAGATCTCGGAAACGATGGGGGCAGCCCAGGTCATGGTGTTTCTCCAGAGTTTCTTCTGTACGGCAGTGCCTCGACCAACCTTAAGAAGATCGTAAGACACTGACGGCGCAGTGGTTTCTGTCGCGGGACCTGTATCGGAAATTCTACCCGGCAGGGCAAGCGCTAAATTGCCGAATTATCCTAATATCCTCTCAGAAAGCACTTATGTTCCTGTCGGCTTAATGTCGGAAATCCTGGCCCTTGAGATCGAGCATGAAGCCGCGTCCGCGCACGGTGACGATGACCGGACCGCCGAGACGGACGAAGTCCGACAGCTTGGTCCGCAGGTAACCCACGTAGACATCGACGACATTTAGCGAGAGGCCGCCCTGGCCGGCCCAGAGCTTGTCGAAGATGTCGCCGCGCGACACGGGCTGGTTGGCCTTATCCATGAGGAGGGCCAGCAACTCCGCTTCGCGCGGAGTGAGACGCGCGGTCGCATCGGCGAAGCCGACTTGGCGGATGTTGAGATCGAGGACGAGACGGCCTGCCGTGACGATGGTGCGGGGCTCGTCGGATTCCTTGCGGCGCAGCAGATGGGTCTGCAGGCGGGCGAGCAGTTCGTCGAACACGAAGGGTTTGACGATGTAGTCGTCGGCGCCGAGGGCGAGCCCCTCGGCTCGGTCGCGGACCTCGTCGCGGGCCGAGAGAAACAGGATCGGACCCGGATACCCACCCTCGCGCAGCGAACGGCAGACGTCGTGGCCCGATCCGTCCGGGAGCGTGATGTCGAGGACGACGGCCTCCGGCGCGGATTCGCGGGCCGCGATCAGGGCATCGTCGACGCGGCCCGCGACGCCCACCGAAAAGCCCTCCGCCTCGAGGCCCCGCGCGAGCATGGCGCGGATGTCGCTGTCATCCTCGACGATCAAGACCCGCGTCATGCCGTGGTTTCCTTCTCGATTTGATGGGGGGACATCGTCGCGGCGTCGAAGACCGGCAGGGTCAGCGAGACCCGAGCGCCCCGCCCCGACGGTCCGGCACCCAGCTGGATCGTGCCATCATGCCGTTCCACGACCCAGCGCGCCAGGGCCAGGCCGATGCCGAACCCGGTCTCGCCCGATGGGCTCTCGCGGTGGAACCGCTCGAACAGGGCCTCGCCGGCCTGCGAGAATCCCGGGCCGTCATCCGTCACCGTGAGCGTCGCCGCGCCGCCGGGCAAAACGCCGAGGGCGAGGGTGACGCGGGTGAGGCCGCTGGCGTGCCGCAGGGCGTTGTCGACGAGGCTCTCGAGGACCTGACGCAGCCACTCGCGGTCGGCCAGGAGGGTCGCGTCGGCGAGGATCGGCTCGAGAACCAGGGTCACGCGGCGGCGGGCCGCCTCGGAGGTCATCCCCTCGACGGCGTCGGTGAGGATCGCCGAGGCGAGGACGGGCCGCCGGTCGAGTTCAATCTGGCCGGATTCCGAGCGGGCCACCCGGAGCAGATCCTCGACCCGGCGCTGGAGGCGCAGGGCGCGCTTGCGGATGGTGGCGAAGACCGGCCCGTAATCGGTGCCCGGCCGCCCCGCCGACCGGGCGGCGATGTCGCATTCGCCGAGGATCACGGTCAGGGGCGTGCGTAGTTCATGGCTGACATCCGCGAAGAACCGTCGACGCGAGCGATCCACCGCCTCCAGGCGCTCGTTGGCGGCCCGCAGATCGGTGGTGCGGGCCGCCACCGTATCCTCGAGGGCGGCCCGGTCGGCGGCGAGGCGCCCTTCGCGACGGGCGAGGCGGGCGGCCATGCGGTTGAAGTTGGCCACCAGCAGGCCGAGCTCATCCCGGGTCGCCACGGACAGGCGCGTGTCGAGCTCGCCCCGGCCGACGGCACTGGCCGCCTGACGCACCGCCGCGATGCGGGCGAGCGTCGGGCGGGTCACGCCCCGGTAGAGCCCGAACAGGATGGCCAGGGCCGCCGCGACCGCCGCCAGGGAGGCGAGGCGCAGGGTTGCCGAAAGCTCGCGCGCCGCATCCGAGCCCGCGATCATCGAACGGCGCTCCACCTCGATGAGGAAGGAGAGGGGCTGGCCGGTCATGGCGCCAAAACCGTTGAGGGCGCCCCGGATGGCGCTCTTGCGCTGCTCGTCGTCCGAGCGGCGCAGAACCTGAGCGACCTGTCGGTCGAGGACGGCGCGGGCCGAGCGAAGTTGTGCGAGGGGCCGCGAACGGGCCGCGTATTGCGTCCGGTCGAGGGGATCGTCGCTGACCGCGATGCTGCGCCCCAACGCCTCGTCCACAGCAACGAGCGCCCGGTCGACATTGGTGCGGGCCACGGACAGGCCCTCGGGCTGCGCATCCGGATTGCTCACGGCCTCGAGGGCGGCGAGCCCGTACTGGGTCATGCGGCCCGACAACTCGACGAGGAGTTCGAGACGTCCCTGCGCCGCCAGCGTCCGGTCGATGGTCCGTTCCGCCGCCCCGATCGACCCAAGCACGCCGAGCGCCGCCAGAATGACGAGGGCGGCGGTGCTGCCGAGGAGCAGGGCGAACCGAACTTTCAGCGAGCGCATCGTCCGGCCGATTCTTGCCTGTTTCTCCCGTAAACCACGGAAAACCCACAACTCTTCGCGACACCAAGCCGGTGTCTATGCGCAGGTGGGCTGTGTTCGCAAGGGGAGGGCGGCGTCGGCGGCCCGATTACAGGTCACGCGGCACGTTGCCCCGCACGGCGCAGCGCCAGCGGTTGACGTGCCATTCGGGATGCTCGGCCTGCCACTTGGCGAGGGCGCTCTGGGAATTTCGCAGGCAGACGGTCGGGCTGCGGGCCTCGAACGAGAGATCGATCCGGTCCTCCCGGCATTGCGACGGGTCGGATAGCAGGCAGATCGAGAGCAGAATCAGCATCGGCTAGAACTCGGAATGGGTTGGAGAACCATCCGGGCCAGCACGATGATGCTTCCCGGCGGGACGGAAAGGTCGCCCGCACGGGAAGTTTAAGCAAGATAGTGGAAGATTTTGGAACGCAGTCCCGCTGTCGCAGCCGGGGTCAGGCCGCCGACACCCACAGTTCGCCCTTGCCGAGGGTCGCGAGATCGCCCGAGTAACGCTTGAGCGCACCGGCCGCGAGATCGGCGTGGGCGGGGCTCAGGGGCCGCAGAGAGCGGGCGAGGAGGCGCAGGAACACCAGGTCGTGCGTGCCGGTCTCGACGAAGCTCGGGGTGACGGTCCCGGTGGCGCCAGCGAGGATGGTGCCGCGGCGCATGCCGAAGCCCGGATGGTCGCCGAGCGAAACGGCCGCGATGGTGCCGGCGATCATCCGGGCGCCTGCATGCGCCCCGGCCGAACCGACGAGGATCAGGCCGCGCCGCATGCGGTCGCCGAGATGGTCACCGGCCGTGCCGCGAATGATGAGGGTGGCGCCGTCGAGGCCCGCCTTGGCGGCGTAGACCGCGCCGCCGGCGTGGTCGCCGGCATCGCCCTCGACCGTGATGGTGCCGCCCGTGGCGCCCGAACCCGCGAAGGGGCCGGCCGAGCCCGTGACCGTGAGGCTGCCGTTGCGCATGCCCGCGCCGAGGCGCTGGCCGACATCGCCAACGACCCGGATGCTGCCACCGTCGAGGGAGGCTCCGACCCGGTCGAGGCGCGACGAGCCGCCCTCGATGACGAGGCTTTCGGAGCCGTCGAGGCTGATCGTGTAGCAATCGCCCAGGGTCAGGCCGCGTCGGCTGGTGCCCACGGGAAGCTTGGCCGCGTCGGCCTCGCTGAGGCCGCTGAGCGACAGCGGGTTGACGTTGAGGAAGTCGAGCCGCTCCGGCGGCTCCTGGCGCAGGGTGAGGGTGCTCATGCCGCTCCAGCCTCGCTCGCCGGCTCCTTCGAGAGCAGGTTCTTCAAGTGGTAGTGATGGCGGCCGAGATTGCCGCCGTAATTGCCGGCCGTCACCGCCACGAGGCCGTGGGCGGCGCCCGCCGCCGTGGCCGCATGCAGGGCGGCCCGCATGGATTCGGCGACGGCGTGCGAGGTCAGGGCGTCGATGACGATCTCCAGGACGACCCCGACCTCCGCGGAGAGTTCGGTGCCGGCCCGGCCCTTGAGGGTCGGGCAATACGCGTCGTTGGTCGACGCCATCATGCCCTTGGTGCGCGCCCCCACCTTCGAGCCCGAACGGACGATGCCGCCGGGGAAGGGCAGGATCGCGCCCGGCACCGCACGCGCCGCGTCGACGGCGATCTCGGCGACCTTCAGGGTCTCGGCGTGGTTGCGCCCGAGAAACAGCAGGTTGCCGCCGCCGACGGCGCCGTCCACGGCGCGGACAAAGTCCTCGCACAGGAATTCCCCGTCCATGACCGGGATGCGCCAGTAGCGCCGGGACTTGCCCGTGACGGGGTCGGGCAGGCGCTTGGCCACGGCGAACCCGTCACCGAAATAACGGATCGCGCCGCCGAGCTTGATCTTCGTGGGCCCGTCGACGCCCGCGTAGCAGGCCGTGCCGGGGCAGGTGAGGATGCACTGCCCGACGCGCTTGAGGAGCTGATCCTTGAGGCCGTTGGGTTCGAAGCCGAACAGCAGGACGCGCACGCCCGGACGACCGTCCGGGGTCTCGTCGGGCGACAATTCGCAATCGATGCCGGCCTCGGCGCCGCAGCCGATGACCGAGGTCGCGAACCCCGTCATGGTGGTCGCGGCGATCATCGCCCACTTGGCCGTGTCGTTGGTGATGATGATCGCAGTGCCGGCGACGTCGAACGCCTCGGCGAAGGTGTCGATCACCGGGATTCCGTTGAGGGTGAGTTCCGCCATGTCAGCCACCGGTCCTCACGCGACACCCCTTCTTCAAGACAGACATGCCACCTCCTCGAACACGTCCGCCTTCGGGAAGGCTTCGTCCGGCACGGAGAAGGACTCCAGGCCCGCGCCGTAACGATCTTGCAGGTAGATCTCCGAGCGGGCCACCATGGCCTTGTCGGACTCGACGTTCAGTTCAAGGGTATGGCCCGAGCGCCAGGCCACGACCTCGCCGTCCTCGACGATGGTGACGCCGTCCTTCAGGACGAGCTTCGCCCGGGCGAACATGGCGGTGCGGTCGCGGTCGTCGCGGTAGATCGCGACGTCGGCGCGCGCGCCCTCGCGCAGATGGCCGCGATCGGTGAGCCCCAGGAGCTTGGCCGGCCCGGAACGGGTGAGCTGCGCGATCTCCGAGAAGGTGTACTCGCGCTCGATGGCGCACAGGCCCGAACGCTCGCCGATGACCTTGTGCAGGCCGGCGATCTCGCGGTCGCGCTTCTCCTTGTCCATGAGGAGATGGATAATGTGCGGGTAATCCGTGAACGGGCCACCATTGGGATGGTCGGTCGTCAGGATCGTGCGCTCCGGCTCTTTCGAGAGCAGCATGAGCTCGAGGCCGATGGCCCATTGCAGCGAGCTGACGGCACCGCGCGGCTTGTACAGGAACGGCACCACGCCGCCGCCTTCCGCGTCGCCCGCGGTCACGATCCACTTCTTCGGATTGGCGCCCTTGCGACCCGCGAACTGGCGCAGAATATCCAACGAAATCGTCACCGTCTGCCCGAAGGCGACCTGGCCGACGTCGAAGGTGGCGTTGGGGTGCTTCTCCATCGCCTCCGTGATGCGCTCGGCCGCCGAGCGGAAGCCGCCGGTCGCCGGATTCTCCGGATCGGTGACGCCGTAGGCGTAGAACTGGGCGTGGGCGAAGTGGATGCGCCGGCCCTCGGCCGCCTCCAGGGTGTCGACGAAGGACTCGTCGGCACCCGGAATGCCGAGGTTGTTGCAGTGGACGTGCAGCGGGTGCGGCACGCCGATCTCCTCCACGGCGTCGAGCAGGGCGGTCATGATCTTGCGCGTGGACAGACCGTAGACGGGGATCTCCTCGTCGAGGCTGAGTTTCAGCATCCCGTCCTTGAAGGCCGAGGCACCGCCCGCGTTGATGCACTTGACGCCCAGGCCCCGCGAGGTTGCCACCGACAGGGCGACGAGGTCGCGCACCGCCGCTTTGCCCTCGCGCTGGCGCAGGAGCTGGAGCAGCTGGTCGTCGTTGCCCATCACCGTCAGGGCGCCGCGATCCAGCAGCGGAATGTCGGCGAGCTCGAGCTGGGTGGCCAACGCGTTGGCCGGCGGCATCGCCGGCTCGACGGCGACGGTGTAGCCCATGCGCGCATAGTTCGCGCCGATCCAGGCGGCCGAGCCGCCGGCATGGGCGAACGGATGGCCTTCGGGCGCCGCCTCGCTGGTGTAGAGTTCCGGCAGCAGCAGGCGGCTCATCACCACGTTGCCGCCGGCGATGTGGGAGTGGACCTCGACGCCGCCGGCCATCACCACGCAGCCCGTGGCGTCGATGGTCCGGTCGGGCGTGCGCTCGGAGGTGGCGACGATCCGTCCGTTCTCGACCCAAACGTCGCCGACGGCGTCGCGCCCGGCCGTCGGATCGACGACCCGTCCCCCCTGGATACGGATCAGCATGAGGCGCCCTTCTTCTGCACGAGGCGGTCCTGGATGGCGGCGAGCACGCCGGCGGCCGTCAGCGCGGTCGCTTGCCCACTCGCCGGCGCGTACGTGATGGTGGCGCGGCGGTCGTTCCAGACGGAACCGCCGGCACTCTCGCCCGGCACGCCGACGGCGATGACGATTTCGGCGGCATCCCCCGTGGCTTCTGGGCTGCCCTCGCCCACGATGGCGATGCTCGGCAAGGTGCCGAGCCAATCCGGCCGGGGGGCGGGGAGGGAGGCGAGCCATAGGGCGGCGTCGGCCTCGCCGGCGGCGATCTGGCGGGCACTGTCGAAGCGCCAGGGATCGTGCTCCGGCACGTGGCGCCCGAAGCCCACGCGCGGCGCCTGGCCCGTGGTCCAGGCCGAGAGCTGCAGCAGGGCACGGCCCTGATACGGATCGGAGACCGAGAGAGCGAAGAAGCGGGTGACCTCGTTGAGGTCCTTGACCATCCCCTGGAGCATCTCGACGCCGAGTTCGCCGAGCTCCTCCGGATCGTACAGGACGACGCCGTACTGGGCGGAACTGAGCCGCTTGGCGAGGTCGCCATAGGCGGTCTCGCCGGACAGATGGCCTTTGAGATAGGCGCGCAGGTGGGCGACGGAGACGGCGAGTCCACCGGCCTCGGCCGGGTAGGCCACGTGCCGGGTGGCGCCGTTGCGCGTGCCGCCGAGCGACAGGAGCGTGCGCTCGGCCCCGGCGGCGCGGCCCCGCGTCGGCACGGACTCGGCGATCTCCTGGACGATGGCGCGCTCCCACGGCGCGTTGCCGACGATGAGGACCGCATCCGCCCGGCCCAACGTCTCGGCCGGCGTGGTCAGCATGGCGCCCGTGCGGCTCAAGGGCCCGAGTTCGGCATAGAGGGCCGGCCCCGCCACGGGATCGACGGAGGCGCCGATGAGATCGGCGAGGTGATAGGCCGCCCGCACCGCGCTCAACTCGGCGCACAGCCCCGCCACGATCGGCGTCCGCGCCGAAGCGAGGAGCGTCGCAGCGGCTTCCACCGCCGCGTCCGCATCCGTCGCACCACCCTTCACCCAGGCCGCCATACTTTGCACCTTGGAACATCGAGGGCCCGGCGCACGCTACCAACGGGGCGTCGCGCACGGCGGGACTGAGCCAGTCCGAAACGATCGGGCGGCACGTTTGCATCGCCGCCACGGCCCAAGCAAGTCCCGAGACCAATGCGGGAGGAATCGGCACCGCAATTTTTCTTGGCGGCGGGGCACGAAAAAACCTTCGGACGACGCGGACCACGGGATGCGCCCATGCGGCTTGCGGGGCGTCCGCGCTCCGTGGGAGAAGCCCGCGGCCGGGCCGTTCGCTCGCCGGCGGAGCGACAAAGGGAATCGATGTGACGCGGATCCCGGATGGGGCAGGGGACGAATCTGTGCCGAACGCCGTTCGCGTGCGGGCGCCGGGGCGCCTGCATTTCGGGTTCCTCGATCTTCACGGCGGCCTCGGGCGCCGCTTCGGCAGCCTCGGCCTCGCCCTCGACGCCCCCGCCGTCACGCTCACGGCGCGCGCGGCCTCCGGCTTGACGGTGACCGGGCCGGAGGCGGAGCGTGCGCGGACCTACGCCCTCGCCGCAGCCGGGCATCTCGGGATCGACGGCCATGCCGCCCTGATCGTGGAAGAGACGATGCCGGCCCATGCGGGCTTCGGCTCGGGGACGCAGCTGGCGCTGGCCACGGCCGCCGCCCTGGCGCATCTCGCCGGGCGCCCCTTCGTGCCGGAGGCTTTCGCCGATGCCCTCGACCGGGGCAACCGCTCGGGCGTCGGTCTCGCGGCGTTCACGCAAGGGGGCCTCATCGTCGATGGGGGCCGCGACGGCCTCGGCACGCCGCCGCCCGTGATCGCGCGGCTGGCCTATCCGGAGACGTGGCGTGTCGTTCTCATCCTCGACACCGGCATGACCGGCGTCCACGGTGCCCACGAGGTCGCGGCCTTCCGCGACCTGCCGCGCTTTCCCGAGGATCAGGCCGCCGAGATCTGCCGCCTCGTCCTCATGCGGGTTTTGCCCGCCGCCGCCACCGCCGAGCCCGAGGGGTTCGGGGCGGGCATCACCGAGATCCAGCGCCTCATCGGCGACCATTTCGCCCCGCACCAGGGTGGGCGCTACGCCAGCCCGGCCGTGGCCGAGGTGCTCGCGGCCATCGCCGCGCAGGGCATCGCCGGCTACGGCCAGAGCTCGTGGGGTCCGACGGGCTTCG
>Ga0182232_1000009_pt1 | contig 85956 bp, 65 predicted proteins | sample G6R1MG_30_FD_155484 | JGI IMG/M metagenome (GOLD analysis project Ga0182232, IMG submission 155484) | Phyllosphere microbial comminities from miscanthus, Michigan, USA - G6R3_NF_07NOV2016_LD2 MG | ecosystem: Host-associated > Plants > Phyllosphere > Phylloplane/Leaf | place: USA: Michigan... | reverse complement strand
CCCATGCCGGAGCCACAGACCATCTCGGCCAGCGGCATTTCTCGCGGCAGCCCCGCGCGCAGTACGAACAGAATACCCGTAAGTGCGGCCCGGTTCTCGATCGGACGACGCCCACCCTTCGTGCGGAGTCGAGGCGGTGGGAGAAGCGGACCAATCTCATCTTGGAAATCATCGAGGAGAAGCGGTCTGCCCATGTCGAACCACCACTCAAACCTCCGCGCGGTGCCGTTCTGTCAGGCGCTCCTAGTCGTACCTCCGTGATTTTCGTCATGCGTTGCGCGGGTGGCCCGGTTCCTGGCCGACCGAACGTGTGCCCGATCGCTCGTCAGTACAGGCAGTCGTGTCGTTTGCCCGACAACCTGCGCGCTTACGCGGCGCGTGCGTGCACGCCCCTGATGAGGTTCGACATGGGGGCGCCGATCTTCATCTTCACGACGGTGTCGCCGCAGTCGAGGTCCCCGCGCATCTCGGGCGCGGGGGCGTGTCGTCCTAGCCGAAATAAGAGTCGATGCCGACGGCGTTGGCGAAGACGCGCCGGCCGGTCTTGCGGTCCTGCTCCGCCTGGCCTCGGCGGCCTTCGCGTCGCACGCGATGGCCTTGCCACCAATCCGCAAGGCATCGATGTTCACATCTTCGCCGGGCCGCATGATGGTGACCACCACGACGCCGATCACCCAAGGTTATCGCTCCCGACCGCGTCCTCGGAAATCCGGCACCTCCGGGAAACGGCGTGGTCGAACGCCGGGATCGTGGAGCGACGGATCCTCAGGCTTCCCGGACCCCCGGCTTGGCCCCGTGGTCGAAGGTGAATTCGACCCCGGCCTTCTCCAGGGCGCGGCGCACGGCGATGGCCGTCTCGCTGCGTGTCCGGATCGGGGAGTTTGGGTCTTCCAGCCGGTTGATGGTGGAGACCGATACGTTCGCGAGGCGGGCCAGATCCTCCTTCGACAGGCCGACGAAGGCGCGCGCCGCGCGGGTCTGGCCCGGGGTGGGAAGCTCCTCCCCCGGAGGTGGAGCTATGGACGGATGCCGGGAGACGGGGGGACGGGGGGCGCCTTCGGACGTGCCGTAGCGATTGCGCCCGGGCACGTTCAGGCAGACGCCGACCCATTCCCGGACCGAGCCGTCCTTGTTGAGGACGGGCGCGCCCCGTGCGTTGAACCACCGGTAGATGCCATCCGCACAAAGCACCCGATAATCGGTGTTGTACGGCGCCGTGTGCTCGACGGCCGTCACCCAGGCCGCCTGGGTGCGGGGGCGATCCTCCGGATGCACCGCGTCCAGCCAGCCGAAGCCCTGCATCTCCGTGTGGCTTTGACCCGTGAGCGCCATCCACTGGGGCATCTCGCTCGGCTCGCCGTTCGCCTTGTTGATCCAGAACACCGTGGCGGTGGCGGCGATGAGGGCGTTCAGCCGGTCGTGACGCTGCATCAGGGCGTTGAGGGTGTCGTGCTGGCTGGTAACGTCGAACACCACGCCCATGCCGTGGCTCGCAACTCCGTCCGGCCCCATGAGGGCCTCGGCATGGTGAAGGATCCAACGCTGCGTCCGGTCCGGCCGGATGATGCGGAACTCCCGGTGAACCGGCTGGCCCGAACGAAGCACCGAGATCTGGTCGCCGTGGGTCGCCTGATCCTCGGGATGGATCATGTCGATGCCGACACCGAATGTCATTTCCGACGCCGGGTCGAGCCCAAGGATCCGGTAGAGGCCGGGCGAGGCATCGAGGCGTTCTGAACGAAGGTCGGCGGACCAGAATCCAACCTTGCCCGTATCTTCGATGAGCTTGAGCAGGTGCCGCGAAGAGAAGGCGCGCGCACCCGACGCCTTGTCCGTCGCAGAGGGCGGACGCATGAGCGAACGTGTCGGCATCGGAGCCTTCCGAATGTTTCGCGCCCACGCCGGGCCTGACATGAATTACGGCATAAGCCCTCTTTCTAAGAGCTTAACGGATATGATCCGTATCACCGATAGGTGATATTCCGGTCTCTCGTGGCTGCATCCGTCATCGCGGCCTTATGTAAGTCCGGGCGAGCGAATATTAAAGTCATTCCCTCGACGGTTGAATCGGATGTCAAATCTAAGCCAAAAATAGTAATGCTGCACCCTTGAGGGGCCTGTTCATATTGCTTGGAGATCGAGATTTTGCAACGAAACGTCTCTTTTTCCCGCTGACGCCATAAATTTTTGCATTGATGACAGGAAAGGTAGCATCTTATTCGCATGTTTTGCATCGGTTTTGTGGCGCGGCTTGAGAGTTCGTTCAGAGTGATCTTTCAAAATCCCCCTCGAGGCGGCTCTGCGACCTTCGAGCGAGGGATAAACGGATGTTGTCTGGTTGCCCTGTGCGTGCCGCCAAACGGGACGCTCTCGACGCCTCAGCGGCGCAGATCGGGTCCGACCGGGCCGGTACGGTCATCACGGCGAACGCGAACGTCCTCGCGGTCGCCGATGACGACCTCGCGGAGGTGACGGGACAGCATCCTCGGATCTTCGGCGATTCCGAAGCGCGAAACGGTGCTGCCCGCCGTCGCTCTCGGGAGGGCCTGTGCCAGAATAAGTACCGGCCGGCGGGGGACAAACGTATCGCCAAGTGCAGCCGCGAAGTCCGGATCGAAGCCACCGCCAATCCGGTGCGTGACGCCGTCGACCGGCTCATCGATGTCGTCAGGTCGGTCACCAACGTCACCCAGCACTCTGCAGGCGTTGGCGATCGCCGTCATCGAGATGCGCCAGCTCGTCGGGCTCATCCCCGTTTCGAGCAGGGAAGTCGACGGTTCGACCAAACGGTGCGTGACGCATCTCGAAGCGTGGCGGCCGAAACGGCTCTTCACCCACGCGGAACGTGAGGCGGACAATGAATACGCGTCATCGAGCATTCTTGGCCGAGGCCGGCGGGCACTGCGAGATCCGATCGCTCGTCGTGCGTCGAGGAACGCGTGAGGAGGCTTGCAGAGCGACAAGTCGTCGTCGGCGAGGCACCGCACGGATACGTTCGGCGGCGGCGGATCGGTACGCGGAGGTGATCGTGTCGCTTGCGCCTCCGATTGACATTGCCGCCCGAAATTTCCGATCACCGCCGGGTTTTGCCGTGCGGACGCCAACACAGCGGGTGTTTTGTTGAGAGACACGTCTTCACGGTGGCGAGCGAGGACCACCCGCCCAGTGAGCGAGATGAGAACGACGGAGATGGCCAGCCCGCCCACCGTGAGCGAGGCCACCCTCGCCAGCCGGACCGGAACGATGCTGGCTTCGCTCCTCACCGCGGCCGGTCCGTATCGACATCCGCGGTTCGCCATTCCGGTGGGCATCGCCGCCTTCCTCGTTGCGTTCCTCGCGCGGAGCGCGATCGACCCGTATCTTCCACCGGGCATCCCCTTCCTGACGTTCTTTCCGGCCGTCGTCCTCTCGGCCTATCTCTGCGGCATCTATGCCGGCATCGTCTGCGCGACGCTCTCGGGCGTTGCGGCCTGGTACTGTTTCATTCCTCCGCACAATGCGTTCGCGCCGAACGGTTCCGTCGCCCTGGCCCTGGCGCTCTATGCCCTCGTCGTCAGCGTCATCATCCTGCTGATCCACCTCATGCAAGGGGCGGTGGCAGATCTGATCCGGGCGGAAGCCGTCGGTAAATCCCTGCTGACCCAGCGCAGCCGCCTCGTCTCCGAACTCGAACGGGAGACCGAGCGACGCCTGATGCACGAACGTCTCGTCGATCAATCGATGCTGCTCGACCTTGCCCTCAAGGCCGCCGAGGCCGGGACGTGGCACTACAGCGTGGCCAGCGGGCGGGTCCTGATGTCGGCCGAGACCGTCCGTCTCCATGGTCTCGGCAACGGGGAGATGGAGGTCGATGCCGAACGGGAGTGGGGGCCGCTGGTCCACCCCGACGATGCGGTTCGGACTTTGGCCGATCTTGAAAGGGCCGTCGCGACGCGCGGGACCTTCGTGTCCGATTTCCGGATCCCCCTCCCGACCGGTGAGACGCGCTGGGTGAGTTGCATCGGTCGCGCCGAGGTCGGGGCCGAGGGGGAGGTCGAGTGGGTCGTCGGTCTGACCCTCGACGTCACCTCCCGGAAACTCGCCGAACTGCGCATCGAACATCTGGCACGCCACGATCCGCTCACCGGCCTGGGCAACCGGATGCAGTTCGAGGATCGCGTCCGCCAGGAGATGGGCCTGGTGCGGCGTGGCGGGCCGCCGTTCGCCCTCCTGTGCCTCGACCTCGATCGGTTCAAGATCGTCAACGACACACTGGGCCATGCCGTCGGCGACGGGGTCCTGCGGGTCGTGGCGGATCGGCTGCGGTCCGTGGTCCGCGTCGAGGATACGGTGGCGCGCCTCGGGGGCGACGAGTTCGTGATCATCCAGACCCGCGCGCTTCGCCCGGATGATCCCGATCTCCTCGCCGGGCACCTGACGCGCGCCGTCGAGGCCCCCATGATCGTCGACGGGCATCCGGTCGAGATCGGCGTCAGCATCGGGATCGCGCTTGCTCCGCCGGACTGCGAAGATCCCGACACGGTCTACCGGATGGCCGACCGAGCCCTGTACCAGGCGAAGGCCGAGGGCCGGGGTACCCATCGCTGGGCGACGTAGGCCGCCCGGCCCTTCAAGGCGCCTGCCGCCCCGCGGGGTTCGCATCCGTCGGAACGATGGCGCAGGTCGCGCCCCGTCGCGGCGGAATACATGCGCTCCCTCGCGAATGCCCCACGGGGGCTTTCAAAGCACGATCCAGAGCAGGCCCGTCAGCATGATCGAGGCGGCGACGGCGAGGCTCAGGGCCATCAGGCTTCCGATGTCCCGGGGGCGGTCGGCGCCCACGACGATGTCCGCGCCGATCGGTCTCGGGACGAGCCGCACGGCCGCCTCCTTCGGCATCCCGATGGATCGTGCCATCGTCACGTCGTCCGTCCGTGTCACCGGTGTCATGCCCCTCTCCCGTCCGGGTTGCGCGGGTCATGATGCCCGGGCCTCGGGGGCGATCCTTGATCCATCTCAAAGTAGCGCGCTCCGTCGCGCGGTGAGATGCCCGGCGCGGCCGGTCCGGGGCCGGAGGGGGCGGGTCATGGTGGATCTCGGAACCTACGTCGCCTTCGCGGTTCTCCTCATCCTGATGGTCGGCGTCGCGCGGGCATGGGACCCTTGACCTAATGTCCCCCATGGAACGGCTCGACTCCTCAGGCGGCCATCGAACAGGTCGCCGCCCCGGCCAACTCGGCGAGGGGCTGGAAGGCGCGGACGAGATCAGGGTCGACCTTCCCCGCCATTCCCTTCAGGATCGCGTAGGCTTCGTCACCGCCGAGCGCCTTCTTGTAGGGGCGCCGCTCGATCAGGGCACCGAACACGTCGCAGACCGTCACCAACCGGACGAGGTCGGGAATCCGGTCGGCCCGCAGGTTGTCCGGGTAGCCGGATCCGTCGAGGGCCTCGTGGTGCGAGCGCACGACGGCGAGCATCGCGTCGGGGTAATCCCCGCCCACGAGCATGTCGTAGCCGATGGACGGATGGGTCAGCATCACGGCGGTTTCGTCGTCATCGAGGCGGCCGGGCTTGTTCAGGATCGACAGGGGGATGCGGGACTTGCCGAGGTCGTGAAGGAGTGCCGCCTGGGTCAGGATTCGGCAATCGTCCTCGCGCAGGCCGAGGTTTCGCGCGAAGCCGCCCGCCAGGCCGGCGACGAGAAGGCAATGCTGGTGCGTCGCGTCGTCGAAGCGCCAGACCACGTCGAGCCAGGTCCGGACGTCGGTTTTATCCAAGGCGCCGAGCACGAGCTCTGCGCCGAGGGAGACCTGACCGCGATCCGGGGCCGTTCCGGCGCGCCCGAGATCAAAGAGGCGGGTGAGGACGCCATCCGCCGCCGCGGCACCGAGCGTCGTGGACCCGACGGCGTCCAGTGGCCTCCTCCCGGCGAAGAGATGCCCGAGGCTCCGTGCGAGGGATCGGGCCACATCCTGTGCCCTCAAGGTGTGGTCGGCGCCGAGGGCCTGCGCCTGGGCGCGCGACCGGGGCGTGTCCGCGTGCATCACGCAGAGGAGCGGCGGCCGGTTCGGCCCGAGGCGATCGAGGTGTCTGCGCAGGCCCGCGACCTGGGCCGAATGCGACAGGGAAGCGTCGCTCACCACCGCCACGACGTCCCCCGGCGCGGGCAGGGCCGTGGGCTCGGCCGGGTCGAGCAGATCGATCATCACCGGCTCGCCCCAGACCGCCAGGAGGCCGGCGAGCTTGCGCCCCCGGGACGGCAGGTCGGTGAGGAGGAGGATCGCGGCCAAGTTCGTATCCACGTCATAGCAGTCTGTCGCGCAGTGTATTCGCCCAGACCTGAGCGCAGTTTGAGAGCGATTGCCGAAAGTCCGGGATACTTGCGGATTTTTGCGCAGCAATTGACCTGAAGGAGGTCGGGAGCGCCGCATGGCGGTGCTGTCCTGCCATGAAATCACTCACGCCCGACATCGGCCTCGACGGGAATGCGCCGACGACGGTCCATTCGTTAACGCGGACGTCGCCGTGGACGGACGCGCGATCGGCGTTGTTAGCCCTATGGCGTACCTCGCAGAACCTCCGCGCGCCGCCGGCTCTCGCCATGGACGCGGTGCCGCAGCGTCCGGTTGTCGAGTCACTCAATCGTCTGTGAACGTGCGTGCGGGAACGTCCCCGGGCTTCTGCGGCTTGTGGTGACGACGGCGTGGACGAACCGCCCCCGTCTCGAGCGATCTCCCACATCCCGCACCCGCGACAAGGTCCATCCGGCTTGTGTCGTGACCGCGTGGCCACCGGGGGAGATCGGGACCTTCCGGGACGAACGCCCTGCGGGAAAAACGAGCATGATCTATCTGCCCTACGCACCCGAGATCGAGCGGCCTCCGGCCGATGAGCAGGAAACCATCGACGGCATCATTGAGGGTATGACGCGTCAATCCGAGACGGTGGAGGCGCGCGAGGGCCACGCCGTGCGCGCGAGCCACGCCAAGAGTTCGGCCTGCGCGACGGGTGAATTGACGGTGGCTTCCGGATTGCCGCCCGAACTGGCCCAGGGCCTGTTCGCGACGCCCGGCACCCACCCGGTCGCCGTGCGTTTCGCGCAGGGGCCGGGCGAGACCCTGGGCGACCGCGTCTCCACCCATCGGGGCCTGTCCATCAAGGTGTTCGACGTGCCGGGCGAGAAGCTGGACGGGCACGCCGTCGACACGCAGGATTTCATTCTCGCCACCGGGACGACGTTCCCGTCCGGAACCGCTGCGGGCTTCCTGCGGGACGGGACGGTGATCGGTCAGGCGACGGGGCTGCCGGAGGGCGTCAAGAGCGTGGTGTCGGCGACGATGCGCAACCTCAACCGGGCGCTGCACGCCTTCGGCACCGAGAGCGCCTTCGCCGACTTCTTCGGCCATCCCTACAGCCATCCCTTGGCGGACAGCTATTTCAGCCAGGCGCCGGTGCGATTCGGTGATTACGTGGCCAAGCTCGGTGCCATGCCGGCCACGGAGGCGCAGCGCGCCCTGGCGGAGTGGCGGCTCGACCCGCATCAGGATGCGGACGGATTCCGACACGCCACGACGGCGTTCTTCCGGGACAACGAGGTGGTGTTCGACCTCAAGGCACAGCTTTGGGCCGACGCCGAGCGTCAGCCCATCGAGGATGCGTCCGTCGACTGGCCTGTCTCGATCAGTCCCTACCGCACGGTGGCGACGATCCGCCTGCCGCGCCAGGATGCCTATTCGACTGAACGCGTGCGGTACTTCGACGAGGTCATGACATTCCGCCCCGCGCATAGTCTCGCGGCGCATCGGCCCCTCGGCTCGGTGATGCGGGCGCGGATGCAGGTCTACCGGGCGCTGAGCGCGTTCCGCCACCGCGCCAACGGGGTGACCGCCGAAGACACGGCCCGGATCGATCGCATCCCGGCCTGAAGACTTTCGATCACGCCGCCGAGAAGGGACGGCCCGTTCGACAAGCCCCCGGCGGTCACGAAACAATATTTGATAAGGAAGTCAGCTCATGAGCCTGCAAGGCCGAAAGATCGCCATCCTCATCGCGCCGCGCGGAACGGAGGAGCCGGAATTCACCGAGCCCAAAGCGGCCCTGGTCGCGGCCGGTGCCAGCGTCACCGTGATCGGCCTCGAGGCCGGTGGAGCAGAGGCGGTGAACAACGACCTTGACCTGGCCGGGCGCCACGCGGTGGACTGGGCCATCGCGGACGTCTCGGCATCGGATTTCCACGGCCTCGTCGTCCCGGGGGGCTGCGTCGGGGCCGACAAGCTCCGGGCCAGTCAAGACGTCGTGGATTTCGTCCGTGGGTTCTTCGCGGAGGGCAAGCCGGTCGGCGTCATCTGCCACGGCCCCTGGATCCTGGTTGAAGCCGATGTCGTGAAGGGGCGCACCCTTACCTCCTATCCGACGGTCCGCCGCGACATCGAGAATGCCGGTGGCCGCTGGGTCGACGCGGAGGTGGCGACCGACCAGGGCCTCGTCACCAGCCGCACCCCGAAGGATCTACCGGCCTTCTGCGCGAAGATCGTCGAGGAATTCGCCGAGGGCCGCCATCCGGGCCAGGCGCGCAGCGTCTGATCCGGTTCCGGCACGGTCATCGATAGAGAAGGAAGAACGATGGGACGCTTTTCGAACAAGGTGATTCTGGTGACCGGCGCCGCCTCCGGAATCGGCGAGGCCGCAGCGCGCCGGTTCGGCCGGGAGGGGGCACGTCTCGTCCTCGCCGATAAGAACGCCGACGGACTGCGCGCGGTCGCCGAGACCATCGAGGCCGCTGATACCCTAATGCACGTGGCCGACCTGTCGCTCGCGGACCAGTGCCAGGGGCTCATCGAGACCGCCATCGCTCGGTTCGGGCGCCTCGACGTGCTCGTCAACAACGCCGGTAAGGATCATCTCGGCGCGGTCGATGCGGGCGACATCGCCGATTTCTCGACGGTGATCGAGACGGATCTCTACGGGGTCTTCTATATGACTCGCTTCGCCCTCCCCCACCTGCGGCAGAGCGGCGGCTGCATCGTCAACGTCTCGTCCGTGTCGGGGCTCGGGGGCGACTGGAACCACAGCTTCTACTGTGCCGCCAAGGGCGCGGTGACGAATTTTACCCGCGCGGTGGCCCTCGACGAGGCGAAGAACGGCGTGCGGGTGAATGCCGTGAACCCGTCCCTCGTCTACACACCCTTCACCGCCGGCATGCAGGATCAGCCCGAGCTCGTGGCGAAGTTCGAGGAGCGCATTCCCATGGGGCGCGGGGCGAAGCCCGACGACATCTCCGGGGTCATCGCCTTCCTGGCGAGCGAGGATGCGCACTTCGTCACCGGCGTGAACCTGCCCGTCGACGGCGGTCTCTCGGCGTCGAACGGTCAGCCGCCCCTGTCCTAACTGAGCGGGCGGCAGGGCGTACTGGGGTGGGCGTGACGGTCCTGGTACGCCTGCCCGTCGATCGGGTTTCTCGACGCGGCGTCGAAGGCAGCGGATTTCGCCACACTCTCGACGCAAAAGCGAAGCTTGTCGGTCGATCAGGAGACCGGCCGCCGCAACCACCTAGTGCACGCGGCCGGTAGAGGCCGAAGCATTCGCTGATCGGGCCGCAAGACGCGAAAGGTCCGGGATCATGATCGGGGGCGAGGGCAGGGTCGATTACGTTGGGATGACCGGGGCCGCGTCCCCCAACTTTCGGGAGGAGCGTCTCAGCCGCCGGTCGTTCCTGGTCGGCTCGGCTGCCGGTGTCGGGGCCCTCGGGCTCGCCGGCTGCGTCAATTCCGATGGCGCCCTGCGCGCCGAGGCGGCGAAGATCTACGGGCCGATGCCCAACGAGAAGTTCCCGATCCCGGCGACGGATGTGAGCAAGGTCGACCCGAAGTACTTTCGCCGCACGGTCGCCTATGAGACCAAGGAGGCGGCCGGTACCATCGTGGTCGATCCGCGCAACTTCTACGTCTACCGCGTCGAGGGCGACGGCACGGCCACCCGCTACGGCGCGAATGTCGGCCGCGACGGGTTTCTGTGGAGCGGCGACGCCTATGTCGGTCGCAAGTCCGAATGGGCGACCTGGACGCCGCCGAAGGAAATGATCCGCCGTCAGCCCGAGGCCGCAAAATACGCGCGCGGCATGCCGGGCGGCCTCGACAACCCCCTCGGCGCACGCACCCTCCATCTCTACCAAAACGGCGCCTATACGCTCTATACGATCTACGCGAGCAGCGAGCCCGACACCATCGGCAGCGGCATCACCAGTGGCTGCGTCGGCCTGCTCAGTCAGGACATGATCCACCTGTACGCCCAGACCCCGGTCAAGACGAAGGTGGTGGTCCTGCCCGCCTGAGCGTTTCCCGCAGGACGGGCCCCCGGAGGTATTCGCAAGAGAAGTGCGACGCGGTCCCGAATGCCGGAGCCGAACGCTTCTGCAGGCGTTTATTCGTCCGTCCGGGCCCCTCTCGTCCGGTTCATTGCGAACGACGGTGCTCGAATCCGCGCGCGCCACCCGGCCTCGGGCCGAGTCCGGCGCGGTTCGGCGGAGAGGCGTCGGATTCGTCCCGGCCCTGACAGCGATTTAGAGAACGCATGCCCCAGGACATGACTTCGACCGCATATACGTGGACGCTGGAGAGCTTCACGGACACCATCCATCGGGGCGGGGTTGCCCTGTGGGCATGGTCGCCCACGCGTCGTCTGGCCCAGCTCGACGGCCTCTGCCGCACGTTCTGGGACACACCCGAGTCCGTCGTCTCCATCGACGACCTGTTCGCCAAGGTGCACCCGGAGGACCGGCCCGGAATGGAACTCGACTGGGAGGCGAGCGCCACCGACCCCCAACCGTACAGCTTCGATTTCCGCATCGGTACCGGTCCGGATGCCCGCTGGGTCTCGGCGCGCGGCGTCGGTGGCGATGCCGGTCAGGTCGGCGAGTGGGTCCAGGCGATCTTCCTTGATATCACCGACCGCAAGCGGGCGGAGGATGCAGAGCACCTCTTGACGGCGGAACTTCAACACCGCGTCTCGAACATGTTCGCCGTCGCCCGCGCCCTCACGGCCATCGTCGCGCGGGAGGCCAAATCCACGCCGACCTTCGTCGAGGATCTGTCCCGCCGCTTCGGCGTCCTGCACGAGGCGACCGCCCTCGCGACCCGGTCGCACACGCTCGAACAGGGCAACGTGAGGCTCCGCGACCTCGCCGAGCGCATCCTGGCGCCCTACCGGCACGGTGCCAACATCGTCATCGACATCGATGAGAACGCCTCCACGGCGCCCGGTCACGTCAACGACTTCGCCATGATCTTCCACGAACTCGCCACCAACTCGGCCAAGCATGGAGCCCTGTCGGGCACCGGAGCCCTTCGATTGCAGGGCTACCTGGAGGGCAGCGACTTGCGGCTCATCTGGGAGGAAGGCACGGCCCCGCCCGACGCCTCGAAGACCGAAGGCAGCGGGTTCGGCTCACGCCTCCTTCAGCAGACCATCGAGCGCAGCCTGCGGGGACGTTTCCGGCGCACCCTCGACGGGCGCGGCCTCCACTTCGAGATGGTGGTCCCATTCGCGTGAGACCAACCCCATCCCGGCCGCCGCAGTCAGCATGCGGTCACATCCCATGTTCGTGCCCGTCGCGTCACGGGATCCACGTGCGCGTCAGCGCGAAGAGCCTCTCGACGGCCGCCGCGTAGCCCGGCGGAAAGCTTTCGAGCTGAACGTGGATGCCGCTGCGGCTGACGCCGACGACTTTCGCCCGCACGCGGCCCAGGGCGGACGAATGGACGTCGACGATCTGGTCCGTTACGGCGACGAGCCCCTCGACGGCCGCCAGCAGCATCCCGTCGTCGCTCACGTCCAGGATATCGGTCCGGTGCGTGGTGCCGGCGTGAACCACGCGCGCCGACACCGTCACGGGCAGGCGCCTGTGGCGGCGCCGGTTTTCCGGAGGCGGCCGTCCGGGGAACTCCGCATCAGACGTCATCGCGAAGGTTTGGCCTGGGGAAGTCGGTCGAGCGCGTAGATCGTGACGTTGCCGTGTCGTGACCAACGATTTAACGGTTTCATCATCTTCGCAGGGCTACGGTCCGTCTAAAATTCTTGGCCGATATATCGATAAATCTTGATCGTGGAACCCGAAAAAATTTAATCGATGAGGGTAGTTCGAAAAAAACCGAACGTCGCGATGGCTGGAAACGAAATCGAAAGCAGGTAGTCTGTGCAGATCTCCGCGCAATCCGACCTGAATCACCCCAATTCGACCCCGACAAGCCCCCGGAACGACGCGCCGAAGCCGGGTGAACTCTACCGGCTGGTGGCGGACGCGTTGCCGGCACTCGTCTGGGTGGAGCGCGCGGATACGGGCGAAGCCATCTACACCAACGAGGCTTTCCAAGCCTATTTCGGCGACGCGCGCGCCTGTCACGGTGTCGCCCTCGCCCGCTGCCATCGCGACGACCGGCCCCTGGTCGGCCGAGCCATGGACCGCGCGCGCACGGCTGGCAGCACCTGCGAGGCGCGGCTGCGGCGCGGCGACGGCCGCGATCTTTGGCATCAACTCACCTTCAAGCCCCTCATCGCGGACGGCGAACTGGTCGGCTGGCTGAGTTCCGCCGTCGACATCGAGGGCATGGTCAGGGACCGCCGTGCCCTCGAGGACGCCAGCGCCCTGCTGCGGCTGTCCCAGGAAGCCGCCGGGGCGGGGTTGTTCGACGTACGGTTCGCCGACCGTGCCATGGTCCTGTCGCCCGCGAGCGCGAGCCTGCACGGCCTGCCCGGCGACCGGCCCGCCATCGTCGAGATCCGCGACTGGATGCGCCGGGTCCATCCGGCGGACCGGGTGCCGACCCTGCGCGCCGTGCGCGAGGCGGTCGCCCGCGCCGCGACGTTCGACATCGCGTTCCGGGTGCGCCTCGCCGGCGGCGAGGTCCGCTGGCTCCAGGCGATCGGCCGCCCCTGCCACGACGAGGCCGGCGTGGCGCACCGCATCATCGGGCTGAACCTCGATATCTCCGCGCGCAAGGCCGCCGAAACCGCGCTCATCGAGGCCAAGGGCGAGGCCGAGGCGGCGCGCCTGTCGGCCGAACGCGCCAACGCGGCCAAGACCGAGTTCCTCTCGGCCATGAGCCACGAACTGCGCACGCCCCTGAACGCCGTGATCGGCTTTGCTGGTCTGCTCGCCGGCTCGGACCGCCTCGACGGCGACCTGCGCCGCTACGCCGAACTCGTGCGGGCGTCCGGTGCGAACCTCCTCGGCATCGTCAACGACATCCTCGACTTCTCCTCCGTCGAGGCCGGCGTGGTGACCCTCGATCCGAAGCCCTTCGCGGTGCAGCCCCTCGTCGACGGCTGCCTCGCCATCGTCAGCGCCTCGGCCTCAGGCAAGGACCTCGACATCACCGCGCGGGTCGATCCCGACATCCCCGCCCATCTCGTCTGCGACGAGGCCCGCCTGCAGCAGGTGCTGCTCAACCTCCTCAACAACGCCGTGAAGTTCACGCCGCGCGGCAGCATCACCCTCACCCTGCGCCACCAGGGCCGTACGCCCTCGGGCGAGGGCCTTCTCATCAGCGTCACCGATACCGGCATCGGCATCGCGGACGATCATCAGGAACGCCTGTTCGAGCGCTTCTATCAGGTCGACAGTTCGATCCGGCGCGGCGCGGGGGGCGCCGGCCTCGGTCTCGCCATCAGCAAGCGCCTCGTCGAGCGCATGGGCGGCGAGATCGGGGTGCGCTCGGCGCCGGGTCGCGGATCGACCTTCTGGGTCAGCCTCACCCTGCCGAGGGCGGGGAATGTCGACGGGGCGACCGCCCCGCCCTCGCGGCCGGCGACCGTGAAGCCGGCGCGCATCCTGCTCGTGGAGGACATCGACATCAATCGCGAGCTCGCCAGCATCATGCTGCGGTCGGCCGGCCATTCCGTCGATCTCGCCGAGAACGGGTTCGCCGCCGTGAGGGCCGTCGAAGCGAAGGCCTACGATGTCGTCCTCATGGATATCCAGATGCCGGGCCTCGACGGGCTCATGGCGACGCGCCTCATCCGCTGCCTTCCGGGCGCGGGCGCCCGCGTGCCCATCGTGGCGATGACCGCGAACGTCCTGCCCGCGCAGGTGGCGGCGTTCCGCGAGGCCGGCCTCGACGACCACCTCGGCAAGCCGTTCACGAACGCCGATCTCCACGCCGTCATCGCGCGCTGGCTGCCCGATGCCGATCCGGGGCCGGACGCCGACGGGATGGCCGAGCCGACCCTCGACCGGGCCCGCTACGCGGCCTTTCTCGACCTCATGCCGGCCCAGGCCGCCCTCGCGCTCCTGACGCGCCTGTCCGCCCTCATCGGTGACAGCTTCAGGGCGGCGCCGGAGACCCCGGAAGCGCGCGAGACCCTGCGGCGCCAGGCCCATGCCCTCGCCGCCGCCTCCGGGCTCATCGGCTTCTCGGACCTCAGCACGGCCTGCGCCGCCCTCGACGCGTATGCGGAAGCGCGCATCGGGCGCGACGGCCGGGGCGGATTCGACGCGGCCCTCGAACGGTGCCGGGCCTATGCGAGCGCTGCGTCCCTGGAGACGCGGCGCCTCATCGCGACTATGGAGGAGCCGACGAGGCCGGCCGGCCGAGCCGTCGGATAACAGGCCTCGACGCCGCGATGACATCCATGGATTCCAACGACCCCGCGCAACCCGGCGGGCTCGTCGCCGTCATCGCCGACGACGACGAGTTCTTCCGCATGGCCGTGTCGGCGCTGCTCACGCGTCATCTGGGCTTCGCGCGGGTCGTGGAGACCGGCTCCCTCGACGAGGCCCTCGCCGCCCTTGCGGAGCGGCCGGAGGCGGCCCTCGCCCTGTTCGACCTGCGCATGCCGGGCATGGCCGGCGCCGCGTCCCTCGGGGCCGTGCGGGAATGTTTTCCCGGCGTGAAGACCGCCATCGTCTCCGCCTCGACGGATCGCGGCGACATCCTTACGGCGTTGGCCGCCGGCAGCCACGGCTACGTGCCCAAGACCTTCGGGGCGGCCGAACTGGTGAAGGCCCTGGGCTCCATCCTCGCCGGCAACATCTTCGTGCCGGCCTTCCTGGCCGAGGGATCGACGCCGGCCGGCGCGGCGATGCCCCGGCCCGAGGCCGATGAGACCGCCGGAACCGCGTTGACCCGACGCCAGCGGGAGGTCCTCGCGCTCATCGTGGAGGGTCGCTCGAACAAGGAGATCGCCCGCAGCCTCGATCTCGGTGAGGGAACCGTGAAGGTGCATGTCGCGGCCCTCCTGCGCGCCCTCGGTGTCGCCAACCGAGCGGCAGCGGCCGTCGCCGGGTCGCGTGTCCTGGCGAAGGCCTAGGCCGTTCGGCCTAAGAGTGCTCACAGAGCTCCCGGTCGCTGCCGGTTCTTGCTCCGCTTGCGACAGCGCGGCGGGAGTTTTGTGAGAGACGCTCAGGCGTCTCTGGCCGAAGTCCCGTCGCACCGGGTCGCCCAAAGTGAACCCGCTGCCGGCGGGCCGCCGATCGCGAGCCGGAGCCGGTCGTTCGGACCCGTTTCGCCGTCCCGACCGAGCCGCGACGTACCACCCGAGGCCGGATGGCCTAGGTCGCCGATCCTTTGGATGGTCTCGAACCCGGCAAGGTCTCCTTAAGGCTACGCGCCCGATCGTCCCGCCATCACAAGTCTCGTGGCGTATCGACATGTTCCGTAGTTCCACCTGCTTCGCGGCGGCCCTGGCCGCCTGCGTCGCCCCCGCCGCGCGCGCCGCCGACTGGTACACCGGTGCCGTCGCGCCGGCCGAGCGGGACGCCTGGATCGTCGCCGTCGACGCCTCGACGACGATCAGCTCGCAAGGATCGCAGTTCGCCGGCGCCACGGCGACGGCGGCGCCGGCCGACAATCTCCTCGTCAGCGGCCCGCGCGTGCGCCTCGACGGGCTGATCGGCTCGTATCGCACGGATGCCGGAGCCGGCCGCAACGGCCTCGGCGAGCAGGCCGAGATCGCCGCCCTGGCGGGCTACGCCTGGGTGATGCCCGACGCCGTGCTCTCGGGCTTCGTCGGTTTGAACGTCCGCCGCAACGAGGTCTCGCGCCTCGATGACAGCCTCTCGGCCGAGAGCACGCGGGTCGGCCTCAAGGCGGCCCTTGATCTCTACGCGCGGCCCACGGCCTTCACGATGGTGCACGCCACCGGCACCTATGCGACGACCTTCAACGCCTATTACGGCCGGGTGCGCGGCGGGGTCGCGAGTGTCGCCGACGGCTATTTCGGTCCCGAATTCGCGATCCTGGGCGACGATTACTATCGCCAGTGGCGGACCGGCCTGCACCTCAGCGGGATGCAGTTCGGCGCGGTCCAGTTCGGCGTCTCGGCCGGCTACCTCCACGATCAGGCCCGCAAGGGTGGCGCCTATGCCACCGTCGATCTCCGGACGGGATTCTAGGCGCATGGGCCTGCCCGTTCTCGACGGTGCCCCGGTGGCCCCCGCCGCGTCGCGCCCGCTTCGCGCGGCCAAGGGGCTAGTTATGGGCCTGATCTGGATTGCCTGGGCCGTCTCGGCGGCTCTGGCCCTCGGCTTCCTCGTCCAGCCCGTCGGCACAACGGCGCAGCTCGCCCTCTCCGGCATGGCCGGAGCCGGCATGGTCGGCCTATGGCTGTGCTGCCCCAAGCACGGCCTGCCGCGCACGGCCTTCCTTGCCCTCGGGAGCCTCGTCGTCGTCCGCTACGTCTACTGGCGCCTGAGCGGCACCCTGCCGGGCCTCGACGATCCCGTTAGTTTCGGCCTCGGCCTGGTTCTGGCCTCGGCCGAACTCTACTGCGTGCTGATCCTCTCCCTCAGCCTGATCATCAACGCCGACCCCCTGGCGCGGGCGCCCGCGCCCGTGCCGCCCGAGGCCGAGCTGCCGGCCGTCGACGTGCTCGTGCCGAGCTACAACGAGGGATCCGACATCCTCGCCGTCACTCTGGCGGCGGCCCTGAACCTCGACTACCCGGCCGACAAGCTCACCGTGTGGCTCCTCGACGACGGCGGCACCGACGAGAAATGCGCCGAGGCCGACCCCGCGAAGGCCGGAGCCGCCAGGGCGCGGCGCGCCGAACTGCAGGCCCTCTGCCGGGATCTCGGTGCCCGCTACCTCACGCGGGCTCGCAACGCGAATGCCAAGGCGGGCAACCTCAACAACGGGTTGACGGCCTCGCGCGCCGAGATCGTCCTCGTCCTCGATGCCGACCACGCGCCGTTCCGCTCCTTCCTGCGCGAGACCGTCGGGCTGTTCGCCGGCGACCCGAAGCTGTTCCTCGTGCAGACGCCGCACGTCTTCCTCAATCCGGACCCCGTCGAGCGCAATCTGCGCACCTTCGCGCATATGCCGTCCGAGAACGAGATGTTCTACGCCATCACCCAGCGTGGCCTCGACAAATGGAACGGCTCGTTCTTCTGCGGCTCGGCCGCCCTTTTGCGGCGCGCGGCCCTCGAAGAGGTTGGCGGATTCTCCGGCATCACCATCACGGAGGATTGCGAGACCGCCCTGGAGCTGCACGCGCGCGGCTGGACCAGCGCCTTCGTCGACAAGCCCCTCATCGCCGGCCTGCAGCCCGAGACCTTCGCGGCCTTCATCGGTCAGCGGGCCCGCTGGTGTCAGGGAATGTTCCAGATCCTGCTCCTGAAGAACCCCCTGACCAAGGCCGGGCTCCAGCCGATCCAGCGCCTCGCCTACCTGTCGAGCATGGCCTACTGGTTCTTTCCCCTGCCGCGCCTGATCTTCATGCTGGCGCCCTTGCTGCACATCTTCTTCGACGTGAAGATCTTCGTCTCGTCCATCGACGAAGTCCTGGCCTTCACCGCGACCTACGTCGTCGCGAACCTGATGATCCAGAACTACCTCTACGGCCGCGTGCGCTGGCCCTGGATCTCGGAACTGTACGAATACGTTCAGGGCGTCTATCTCGCCCGCTCCATCGTCGCGGTGCTGATCTCGCCGCGCAAGCCGCGCTTCAATGTCACGGCCAAGGGCACCGTCCTCGAAACCGATCAGCTCTCGCCCCTGGCCTGGCCGTTCTTCGCGATCTTCGGGGCCCTCGCCGCCGGCTGTGCCACTGCCGCGTGGCGCTACCTCTACGAGCCGGGCGTCACGAGCCTGATGCTGGTGGTGGGCCTGTGGTGCCTGTTCAACCTCGTGATCGCCGGCGTCGCCCTCGGCGTCGTCGCCGAACGCCGCCTGTCCGAGCGGTGCCCGAGCCTGCCGGTCGCGCGCTTCGGCCGGGTGTCGATGGGGAACCTGGACTTCGCCGTCGCCGTCGAGCGCGTCTCATCGGAGGGCTGCACCCTGCGCCGTTTCGACGGCACGCCCTGGCCGGACGACGGGGGCGACCGCGCCACGCTCACCCTGACGCCGCTCCCCGACGGCCGGGTGTTTGCGCCGTTCGCCATCCGCGCGTGTGCCGAGGCGCGCGGCGACACCGGCCGGGTCGTGTTCGCGGCGATGACGCCCGTCACCTACCGGGCGCTGGCCGACCTCATGTACGGCGATGCCGCGCCGCTGCGGGCGTTCCTCGCGGGGCGCCACCGCCATAAGTCCCTGCTCGCGGGCTCGCTCCGGTTCCTCGCCTGGGGCGTGACCGAGCCCGTCCGGGCCTTCGGACAGCTTGCCCGCGCCACAAGTGCCGCCCGGCGTGCCGAGCCGATTGCGGACGGTGTGGTCAAGTTCGAGGCGCCCGCCGTCATCCTGCCGCCGGCCGAGAGTGTCCGGCCGATTCCGGTGAGCGCGACTGCCCTCACGTTCGACGCGGTGTCGCACACCGTCGAGGCGATACCCGTGCTGCAGAAGCCCGTCACTGTTCCGGAGGCGCCCGCCGTGCCGGAACCCGTGGCCGGCGCCTCGATCCCGCCGATGACGGCTGAAGCCTGGCAGGCGGTGATGCGCGAGCTCCTGAGCGAACCGCCCGTGGCCGACGCGACCGGGATCGTCCTCGATCCCGTCCTGTGGAAGGCCAGTGTCCTCGCCCTTGCGGCGGCCGAGGGGATCGGCGCCGACACGGCGGAGGTGACAGTCACGCAGGACCCGGCGACCGTTCCCGAGGCGAAGATCCGCCCGGCCCATCGCAACCCGCGCATGCGCGGCGCCGCGTTCCGCAGCGCCGCCTGAGGTCGCCCGATGCGCATCCTGCCCCTTCCGGCCCTCGCCGCCGGCCTGCTCTATGCCGCGGGCGCGGCAGCCCAGACCTTTTCCGGGCTCGGCCCCATCGCCCCCCTGGTTCTGCCGCAGGGTGAAGACGCCACGCGCGGCGAAGTTGAGCCCCGGGCCCGGCGCCCCGCCCCCGCAACGCCGACCCTGCGCCGGTTTCACTCGGTCGCCGCACCCCTGCGCCTCTGGGGCGAAAACGGCGAGATCACCTGGACGCTGTTCGTCACCGAGGCAGAGGCCCGGGCCGGCGGCCGCATCCAGATCGGTTATCTCGCGGCGATCTCGGTCCTGCCCGAGGCCTCGACCCTCGCGGTAACGCTGAACGGCCAAGCCCTCGGCGCGACGGCCATCGACGGCGCGAAGGGCCTGCGCCGCGTGAGCTTCGATGTGGCGCCGGGGGCGCTCGCGCCCGGCTACAACGCGGTGCGGGTCGCGGTGACCCAGCGCCACCGCGTCGACTGTTCCGTCGCGGCCACCTACGAACTCTGGACCCAGATCGATCCCGACAGCACCGGCTTCCTCTCCGACGCCTCGGCCCTCACGAAACCGGCCGACCTCGCCGCCGCCGCCGTGTCGGCCGACGGCGCCCTCCCGATCCGGCTGCTCCAGACCGGCGACCGCCTCTCCGAGCGCGGGGTCGAGCGCCTGCTCGGGGCCCTGCAGGACGTCGTCCTGGCCGGGCGCTTCGCGCAACCTGCCGCCGATTTCGGTCCGGTGCCGGGCTCCGGCGACGGGATCGCCCTCGCGGTCGGATCTTCGGACGCCCTCGCCGGGACCCTCGATCTCGCCGGCCTCGGCCCGGTCACGGGGCCGCGCCTCGCCGTGCTCCCCGCGACGGCCGAACGCCGACCCGTCCTCGTCGCGACCGGCGCGGACGACGCGCAGGTCGGGGAGAGCCTCGCGGCCCTGGCCGGCCTCCGCACCGCGACCCCTCTGGGCACGCCGACGGGCCTGCGGGCCCTGGCCGATGCCGGCGGTCGCCGCATCGCGGGTGGCGAGAGCGTCACGCTGGCCGAGCTCGGTTTCGCCGACGCGCATATCGCCGCCCGCTCCCACCGCATCGGCTTCGATCTCCTCCTGCCGCACGACGTTCTGGTCGCGGATTACGACCGCCTGATCCTCGACCTCGACGGCCGCTACGCCGCCGGCCTCGCCCCGGGTGCGCAGATCTTCGTGGAGATCAACGGCAGCCGCGCCGGCAGCACGCCCCTCGCCCGCTCCGGCGGCGAGAGCTTTCGCCGCCGGAGCCTGTTCCTGCCCCTGCGCCTCCTGCGCCCCGGCCTCAACCGCATCGTCCTCGCCGCCGAGCTGCCGCGCGACGCCGACCGGTCCTGCCCGGCCGACACGGCCGCCGCGCCCGAGCGCCTCGCGCTCCTCGCCAGCACCCGCCTGACCGTGCCCGCCCTCGCCCGCGTCGCCCGTCAGCCCGATCTCGCGGCCACCTTGAGCGCGGGATTTCCCTACGCCGAGGCGTCGCGGCGCCCGACCTTAAGCGTGCCGGCGCCCGATCGCGACACCATGGCGGCGGCGGCGACCCTCGCGGCCCGCCTCGGTTACGCGGCCGGGCACGCCCTGCCCTTCCGCTTCGCAGCGGGCCGCACCGCGATCACCGGTCCGACCCTGGTGGTCTCGCCGGCCCCCCGCCTCGACGCGCCCACCGTAACGGCCGCCGGTCTCGATCCGCAGGCCGTCCGCGAGGCCTGGACCGGCCGGGAAACCCTGGCGGCGCAGACCGGGGGAGCGACCGCGCACCGACGCGCCCTGCGCCACGACGCCGTCGCGGCCTGCCGTGCGGCGCCGGCCTCCCCGGCGGTGGCCGCCCCCGTGCCGGCGCAGGACGGAACCAACTTAGGAGCCGACCTCGGCGGCGCCTCGGCCGTGCTGACCCAGGCCGTGACCGGGTCGGCACCCGACGATCTCCTCACCCTCGTCACCGCGCCGAGCGCCGCCGCCCTGCGCGAGGCCGTGGATTGCCTCGTCCATCCCCGCGTCTGGAACGGTCCTCAGGGCCGGCAGGCCGTGCTCTCGGCCTCGGACGGCACCGTCGCGAGCCGCCTCGACGACGCGCCGCGCTACGTCGCCACCGTCGCGACCTCGCCGTTCAACCTGCGCCGGATCGCGGCGGGATGGTTCTCGCTCCATGCGGGGACTTACGGCCTGTTCGCCCTCCTGTTGGCGGGGGGGCTCGCCGGCTCGACCCAGCTCCTCGTGCGCAATCTCGGCCGGAGGTCGACGTGATGGTCCGCCGATCCCTGCAACACATCCGCGCTGCGCTCTGCCTGATCATGGGTTTTGCCATGCTCGGCGGTCCGGCCCCGGCCCAGACCGCGACGGCACCCCTGCTCGGTGCCTTGACGGATACCCAGGCTTGGGCCGCCTACAAGGCGCGCTTCGTCACCGAGCAGGGCCGCGTCGTCGATACGGGCAATGGCGGCATCAGCCATTCCGAGGGGCAGGGCTACGGCATGCTCCTGGCCGTCGCCGCCGGCGACCGCGCGGCGTTCGAGCGGATCTGGACCTGGACGCGCGCGAACCTGATGGTCCGCGACGACCAGCTCCTCGCGTGGCGCTGGGAGCCGGACAAGCGACCGGCCGTGGCCGACATGAACGATGCGTCCGACGGGGACCTCCTCGTCGCCTGGGCGCTCGCCGAAGCCTCCGAGGCCTGGCACGACCCTTCGCACACGGTCGCGGGGCGTCGCATCGCCGTCGAGCTCGGGCGAAAGCTCATCCTGCCGCGGGCCGCCCACGGGCCGCTGCTGCTTCCGGGCGTCTCGGGCTTCTCGGCCGAGGACCGGGGCGACGGCCCCGTCGTCAACCTGTCCTACTGGATCTTCCCGGCCTTCGACCGGGTGGCCCTCCTCGCCCCCGAATTCGACTGGGCTGGCCTCGACCGCAGCGGCCGCCGCCTCATCGCCGCCGCCCGCTTCGGCACGGCGCGGCTACCCGTCGAGTGGATCTCGCTGTCGGGCGACGCGCCGCGCCCGGCCGAGGGGTTCGCGCCGACCTTCGGCTACAACGCCCTTCGCATCCCCCTCTACCTCGCCATGGCCGGCGTGACCGATCCGGACCTCTACGCGCCCTTCCTCGCCCTGTGGGACAAGCCCGAGGCCGGCGGTCTTGCCCTCGTCGACACCCAGAGCGGTCGCGTCCTCGAGCGCCTGCCCGAGACCGGATACGGGGCGATTCCCGCGCTCGGCGCTTGCGCCGCCCATGGCACCCCGTTCCCCGCCGCCCTGCGCACGGTGCGGGCCGGACAGGAGAACTACTACCCGGTGACCCTGCATCTCCTGGCGCTCACCGCCCTCAAGACGAGGTTTCCCGCATGCGCGCCGCGCTGATCCTCGCCCTCGTGGCCGGCGGCCTCGCCGGAGCCGCGTCGGCCGCGCCCGTCCCGGTGGAGCGACCCGACGAGGTGGCCCTGCGCTACTACGCGGCGCAGAAGCGGACCGACCGGGTCGAGGCCGAGATCGAGCGGTTGCGCCGGCGTCATCCGGGCTGGCAGCCGCCCGCCGACCTCTGGACCGCCGAGCCCGGCGGCGAGGACGAAGGTCCGCTCTGGGATCTCCTCGCCGCCGGTCGCGTCGCCGAGCTGCGCGCCGCCCTCGCCGAGCGGACCCGCGCGGAGCCCCGCTGGACGCCGTCCCCGGCCCTGACGCGGGCCGTGGCGCGGCGGGAGCTGCGCCTCGCAGCCGTCGACCTCGCCAAGGGCGCTCGCTGGATCGAACTCGCCCGCCTCGCCGACGCCCGCCGGGCCGAGCTCGATCCGGGCGAGGCCGAACTCGGCTGGGCCGTGGCCGAGGCCTGGAGCCGCACCGGACGCAGGCCGGAGGCCCTCGAATGGCTGACGCGCATGATGACCGCTCCGGCCCTCGACCCCGAAGCGTGCCGCGTCACCCTCCTGCGCGCCATGGCGTTCCTGCCCATGGGCGAGGTCGATCGCCTCGCCGCCCTCCTGAAGCCCAGCGAGGCCGATCCCGTCCGGATCGACTTGATCCGGGGCCGCATCTCCGCCGTGCTCCACGACGAGACCGGCCAGACGGTGTCGGCCGACGATCTCACGGCGTTTCAGACCTACGCCGAGGCCGCCACCGACGCGAACCAGCCGGCCCTCGTCGCCTGGCTGGCGTTCAAGCGGCGCGACTTCCCCGTCGCCCTCGCGTGGTTCAAGCGGGCGATCGCGCGCGGCGGCGACGCCACGGTGGCGCACGGGCTTGCCCATACGCTGCGCGAACTCGGGTTGCGGCGCGACGCCGAGGATGTGGCCTATGCCTGGCGCGAGCCGCTGGTGAACAACACCCTGTTGTTCATCGATCTGCTCGAGGCCGACCTCACCCGTGAGGTTCCCCCGGTGATCGAACCGGAGCGTTTGAGGCGCTACGCTCAGGTCACGGCCACCACCGCTTCCGGCGAGGGCGCTCAGGCGCTTGCCTGGTACGCCTACAACAACTGCCAGTTCGAGACGGCGCTCGGATGGTTCAAGCGTGCCGTGGCGTGGTTTCCCAAGGAGGCGACGGTCTACGGCTACGCCCTGACCCTGCGCCGCCTCCATCAGCAGCGCGCCTTCGTCGAGATCGTCAACCGCTACGACGGCCTGTTCCCGAAGGTGGTCGACCTCCCGTTCCAACCACCCGGCGACCGCCCGATGGCCTGCGAACAGGCGCCGGCGAAACCCATCCTCCAGCCGGTCTCGACGGCGCAGACCTCGGGCTATCTCGACCTCTCGGCGCCGAACACCGCCACCACCACCGGGCGGCGCGCCCGCGTGCCACGGCCGGACGAGATCGGCGCACCCGTCGCCGCGCCGCCGCAGGTCCGGCGCAGCGAATTCCCGATCCCCGTGCTGATGGAGAACGACCTGCGGGTGGCGCCGACGGGGACTCCGGAGGTCGTCGATCTGCGCTGGCCCAATCGCGCCATCGGCCGGCCGGCGACGATCGCCCGGCGGGTGCCGGGCGTCGGCCCGATGCCCTACGAGCGTTTCGGCTTCTCGCTCAAGCCCGGCTGGAACGGCGAGGAGGCCGCCAGCACGCCGACAGCCATGGAGAAACCGGCGCCGCTCGGCACGCTGTGGTCCGACCAGCGCACCGTGCCCGCCGGCCAGGCCTCCGACATCGCCACCACCGGATCGATCCGGCGCCCGACCTCGCCTCAGCGGAACCGCACCCCGTGACCAGCCGCCTGCTCCCCCTCCTCGCCGCCGCCCTGGCGCTCGGCGGCTGCAACGCCCACGGCCCGACGGCTTCGACGAGCCCGGCGCGCTACGCCAGCCTCGACGCCGCCCTCGATCCCCTCCCCGGCATTGCGCCGGGGCTGGCCGGTTCCTGCACTCCCGAGCGCCGGGCGAGCGCGGTCGTGGCGCTGCCCGCCTGGATCGGGCGTCCGACGCGCCTGCGGGAGCGCGACGAGGCCGGCGCGTTCGCGCAGACCATCGTCCTCGGTTCGACGCCGCGCGGGGATCCCGGTGAGAACGCGATCCGGGTCGGCGTCTGGCGCTCCGGTAGTGCGCCGGAGCCGCTCGGCGATGGGTCGCTCGACGTTCCGGACAAGCCGACCGAGGCGGGCATCCGTGCCGAGATGGCGGATGCCTTTCCCGGCATCGCCATGCAGGTCGTGACGCGCCCGGCCGCCAATGCCTACGGCCCCTACGGCCTCGCCATCGGCCGTAATGGCGCTGGGGCCCGCTGTCTCTACGCCTGGCAGTGGATCGCGGCGGCGCCCGCCCTCGACGCCGGGCAGGACGGCGCCGCGCCGATGTCCCTGCGGGTACGGCTCTGCCGGGCCGACATCACCCTCGAGGCAATGGCGGCGGCGGTGAACCAGCTTCGCATCGTTCCCCGCTTCGCGGGCCACGCTGTCGCGGAGTCGCCGTCCGCCCCGAACCCGCACGCCACCGGGCCGCGTCGCCGGATTCGATCCACGCCGGATGCCATCGCGCGGGCCGAGCCCGTCGCGCGCCGCGAGTTCGCCGCCGCCGGTGCGGTCGCGGCCTCGCCCTCCGCCGTTGACCCGGCCGGCCGGCGCTACCTCGGCGTCGACACGCCCACGGTCGCGGCGCCGCCTGTGGACGTGATGCGGGGCACGCTCGCGGGCCTCGGCGGTGGCGCGCCGAGCACCGGATCCGGCATACTCGCGGCGGATCTTCCGCCCGAGGCCTATCGCGGGCCGGCCGGCCCATCCACCCGGTAACCGGTCCGGCGGGAGAGCGACCATGTCCCCTGAGACGACCGAGTTCGGACCATCCGGGGCCGGCACGCGCATCCTCCTCGTCGAGGACGACCCGGACACGCAGGCGCTGATCCGCGCCCTTTGCGAGAGCCGTGGCGACCGCGTCGATATCGCGGCCGACGGATTCTTGGGCCTGCGCTTGCTCAGCGAACGCCGCCACGGGATCGTGCTCATCGACTACCACCTGCCGGAGATGGACGGCTATGCCCTCGCCCGCCTGATGCGGGAACTCGCCCGGACACAGGACCGGGTACGCCTCGTCGGCATCACGGCCGACCACCTCGGCCTCGCCTCACGCCGGGGCGCCGACACGCTGTTCGACGCAATCCTAGTCAAGCCCCTCGATCCCGCGACCCTGTTCGCGACCCTCGACCGGCTGTTGCAGCCCGCGACCGGGCCGGGGACGGCCGAACCCGCCGATGTCCCACTCCATCCGGCCGATGCGCTCTGGCGGCGGCGCGGCCTCAAGGGCCTGCCCCGCGCGATCCTCTATCCCGCCCCCTCGGACGCCGAAGCGGAGGCCGTGGCGCAGGCCTTCGCGCCGGCGGTCACGGCGTCCGACGCCGACATCGTCCTCATCAGCGCCGAAGCCGGCCTCGACGACCTGCGTGAACTCCGGGCGGCCGGCCCGGCCGGACTGCTTCCGGCCTTCGACCTCACGGGGCGCTTCGCCGCCGCCTGCGACGGCGTTTTCCGGGTCGGCGATCCGGACTCGTGGACCGCACTCGCCGAGACGGCCCTCGCCTTCGCCCGCCGCCGCGCCGCCCTCCCCTCGGATCTCCCGACCGATCCTGCGGCACGCCTCGCCGCCCTGCTCTTCGTCGCCGACCGCAGCCTCGGTTTGCGGGCCGGTGATGCGGCGCCGGGCGCCACCTATGAAACCGGCCTCTCGAAGGTGGACCTCATGGCGGTGGTGCTGCAGCTCATGGAGGCCGGTTCGCTCGCCTGCGAGCCCGAAGCCGGCGGCATCGTCGCCGCCCTGACGTCGGCTGGTCGGGATGCCGTCTTGTGCGTCGGCCGGAGCGAAGCCGGGACGGGGTGGCAGCCCCCACGGGTCCGCGAATGCACCGAGACCGTTCCCGAGCCGGGCACGTCCGCCCTCGGCCCAGCGCGTGCGGCATCCCCCGCACACCCCATCGATCCGAAGCGACTGGCCGCCCTCGAAGCGCTCGTCGGAGCGCGACAGGTCGACGAGCTGGTCGCTCGCCTGTGCCGGACCCTTGAGGTCGCGTTTCCCCCGGATGGCGAGTGGGAAGCCGCCGGGCGCGTCGCCCATGCCCTGATCTCGGCGGCCGGAAGCCTCGGCTTCGACCGGGTTGCGCACACCTGCCGGGCCCTTCAGGACGTCATCGCCGCCGGTGGCGATCCGGCGCAAAGCCTACAGGATGCGCGAAGCGCCTCACGGGAAGCCCACGCCCTCTGCCTGCGCCGCCTCCAGGGCTTGCCCCTCGGGGTAGCCTAGAGCATCGGACCGAAAAGTGGACCCATTTTTCGGAAAGATCTGATGCAGAATCAAAGATCTAAAGCGTCGGACCGGACGTCTTCGCCGGTCCGACGCTTTAGGAATCCCTGTCGCGTCCGACCTGACTTCGCCTCGCTCGGACCACGTGCCATGGGCCTTTCGGCGCCGTGCGTCAGGCGCCGGACGCCTTGAGCTTCGCGACCTTGTCCTCCAGTTCCTTCGCCGCCTGACCGAACAGCTCGGAGCGTCGGCGCAGGGCTTCCTGCTTGCCCTTCGTCGCGGCCGCCTGCGCCTTGTCGTCGGCCTTGCGCATCCGGTCCCGGAACTTGCCTGAAAGCTTTTCGTAGGCGGTGGCGATCCGGGCGTTCGTCTCGTCGGTCTCGCGCTTCACGCGATCCTGCGTCCTGTTCTTGGCCATCGGTACTGCCTTGCTGATCCGGTGTTCCGCTCTGCTTCGTAGACCGTCCCGTCAGGCCCCGCGCCGCCCGTCGCCGGTGTTCGACGTCGCCGCGTAATGGGCTCGCAACAGGCGCGTGCGGTCCAGAAGATGCGCCTCGATCCGGTCGTTCAGGCGTCCGACTGGCCCGACGAGGGCGTCGAAGCCGCCCGTCAGGGCCCGGACGAAAAGTCGAAGGGACGCCTGGAGGAATCGGCCGATGCGGTGCAGGAGTGTCATGATGCCCCATGGGTGATCGCGTCAAGGTTGTAACGAAACCTAGCGCGCGGGATGTCCGGGCCCCCCGTGACCGAAAGCGGCATGTCGGGGGTGGGAACAAAGTTGGACCCCGAGGGGGCGAACTCGATGGCGCCCAGTCCGCTCAGGCCGATCCCCTGTCCTTCGCGGACGCGATGACCTCGGCGTAGAGGCGCTCGCAGGCGTCGAGCCAGACGTCGTGGGTGAAGTGGCGTCGCACGCGATCGTGGGCCGTCCGGCGGGGAATCGCCAGGGCCGCCCCGATGGCGTCGGCGAGGGCGTCGCTGTCCCCGGGCGGGGCGAAGGCGCCCGCTTCGCCGATGACCTCGCGGGCCGCTCCCAAGTCGAAACTGGCGACGGGCAAGCCGCAGGCCATGGCCTCGATGGCGACGAGGCCGAACGGTTCGTCCCAGCACGGCGTGAACAGGAACACCGACGCCCTGCCGACCTCCACCGCGAGGGCGGGGCCGTCGAGATGTCCGCCGTAGCGGATCGCGCCACCGAGGAGTGGTCTGACCTCGTTTTCCCAGTAGGCCGTATCCTCCGTCGAGCCGAACAGGGTGAGGGCGAGGCCGGCACGCCGGGCCGCGTGGATCGCCAGATGCGTGCCCTTGTAGGGTGTAATCCGACCGGACCAGACGGCGCTGCCGTCGCCCCGGTCCCGGTAGGGCCACCGCGTCGGATCGATGCCGTTGTGGAGCACCGACACGCCCGGCCGGGGGCCTTCGGGAAACCACGCCTGCCTCTGGCTGCGTGACGTGACGGTGATCCGGTGCGCCGGGGAGGCGCTGGCATGCACGAACCAGCGCAGGGCATCGTAGGGCGGCACGTGCAGGGACGTGACCGTGGGGATCCTGGCGGTCCGCTCGGGGGCGAGGGGCAGGCGGCTGAGGGAGTTGTTGTGCAGCACGTCGAAGCCGCCCGCCGCGATGCGGTCGCAGGCGGCACCGTAGCCGGCATCGAGATGGGCGATGAGGGCCGGGTTGCCCGTGTGCTCCTGGCCCGGAAACGTCTTCTCCTGATGCTCGGGCAGCACGGGGTCGAGGGTGAAGCCGGGATCGCTGTCGCCGGAGGCGAACAGCACGACCTCGTGACCGCGCGCCTGCAGCCCGTGGGCGAGGTGCCAGCTATGGGCCTCCATCCCGCCCCGGAACGGCGGCGCGATGGGCTGGCGGGCATGCGCGAGGAGCGCGATCCTCATGCCGGCTCCGGGACGGCGCGGGCGATGCGGGCGTCGAGGATGCGGATGACGGACGCCGTGTTGGCGTAGGGCTGGTGGCTCTCCTGACCCGTCAGCGCCAGGTCGTCGGCGTCCGGCGCGCGCAGGATGCGGATCGGCCGGCCGGGCGCATCGTCGATGAGGCCCATGAGGCGGAACGCGTAGAGCCAGTGGCCCATGGTGCGGTAACCCCACTTCGCCTCGAAGCGCTCGGCGTTGCGCACCACGCTCGCGAGATGATGGATCGGCGGCATGTGGTGCGGGTGGTACTGGTGATAGGCGAGTGCCCCCTTGAGCCAGGCGATGGCGATCCCGCGCTGGTCGAGCATCTTGCCGAAATCCGTGTCCTCGCCGCCGTAGCCCGTGTAGCTCTCGTCGAACCCGCCCGTCGCCAGGAAGGTCTCCCGCCGCATGGCGAAGTTGAGCGACCAGAAGCAGCGGTAGTCGTTGCAGATCTCGATGCCCTCGGGCGGCGGCCCGCGCCGGTCGGAGTGTTTTACGGCGATGGCCGCGAACGCCTCGGTACTCCACGCGCCCCGCGTGGCTTCGCCCGGAAGGTAGAGCACCTCGCCCATGAGGAGGCCGCCGAACGTGGCGAGGCGCTCGGCGTAATCCGCCACGAGGCTGGGGGCCGGGATGCAATCGACGTCGAGGAAAACGATGCCCTCCCCGCTCGCGGCAGCGACGGCCCGGTTGCGCGCGGCGGCGAGCGGCAGCGGATCGGACGCCATGGGGATCTGGCGGATCGGAAACGGTGCCTCGGGCAGGCTGTAGGGCTCGTCCTGCATGCAGGCGACGATGAGTTCCACGGGCCTGTGGGTCTGGCGCGTCAGGCCGAGCACCATGTTGGCGAGGTGCGCGGGCCGTCCCTTGGCGAGGGTCACGACGGAAACGGAGAGCATGCGGCGAGGTCCCGATGGGTTGCGCGGGCGGTCAGGCGGCGGGGGCGCCGGCCCAGAGTTCGTCGGTGAGACCTTCGAGCCAGCCGGCGGCCCGTGCGGCAGCCTCGGGAGCGTGGAGCGGGCGTAGGGTTTCGCCGTCGAGGCGCCGGGCGCGGTCGAGGAGCTGGCGCCAGCCTTCGAGGTCTCCGGGCCAGACAGGCGCCTGCTCGGCGGCGCCGAGGCGGACCAAGGCTTCGGCCTTGCGGGTCTGCTCGCCGAAATAGCGCCATTCGGGCATCACCACGAGGCGGCCGCCGACGCGCGCGACCTCGTGGACGGTGTTGTCGCCGGCGGACGCGATGACGATGTCGGCAGCCGCGAGGTAATCCGTCACGGACGCCACCCAGCCGAGTTCGCGCAGGTTCGAAAAGTCTGTCTCGTGCCCCTCGCGGTGGGTCGGCCCAAGGGTGAGCCACAGGGCGTCGGGCACGGCGCGGGCCGCGACGGTGAGGGGCGCGTAGGGCGTGCCGCTGCCCCCGCCCCCCGTCACCGCAACGATGATCTCCTGGGCCGGGTCGAGGCCCAACCGAGCACGGGCCTCGGCCCGGGACGGCACCGGATCGACGCTCGTGCACAGGCCGCCGCTGTAGAAGGTCCTGGCTCGCAGATAGTCCGGGTAGTCGTCCTGCTCCAGGCGCGCGTCGAACGGGGCGAGCATGCCGACGCACGCCTCGTAGGACCCGATATGGCCGATGTCGGAGCGGTCGCCGTGCATGCGAATCTGCACGGCCGGCACGCTGGCGGCCCGCGCGAGCAGCGCGATCTCGGCAGAGACGTCGACGACGAACAGGCCGACTTGCCTGTCGTCGAGGTGGTCGAGGATCGTGCGCATGGTCCGGCGGGTCTCGGAAACGCCGAGCGGCACGCAATGCATCACCCGGGGCGTCGGCTCGGCGAAGAGGCGGGCCGTCGGTACGGCGGCGCCGATCATGTTGGGCAGAGCCACCACCTCGATATCGCGGGCGAACCCGTCGAACAGGCTGGGGTCGGCGGTGAGCACCGAGACCGGCCGCTGCCGCGAGAACTCGGCCACCACGGCGCGGGTGCGGTTGGCGTGTCCCCGCCCCTGGTGGTGGACGAAGAAGGCAATGGGTTTCGTCATGGCTCTCGAACGGATCAGGAAAACAGGCAGGTGCCGGGCTGCCGCGTGGCGGCGATCTCGGCGGGCGACGGCGCCCGCAGGCGCCGGATCGCCGGCCCGTCCGCGTCCCAGGCGATGAACCCGGCCTCGCGGAACTGCCCGAGCCAGTACTCCATACACCAGCGGCCGTGGCGGGCGTGGAAGCGCACGGCGTTGCGCAGGATGTGTTCGAAATGGTGCAGCGGCGGCACGTGGACCGGGTGATGCTGGTGATAGGCGCGGGCGCCCGCGACCCAGCAGGTCGGCAGGCCGGAAGCGGCGAGGCGCACGGCGAAGTCGGTCTCCTCGGCGCCGTAGCCGGTGAAGCCCTCGTCCATGCCGCCGATGCCGGCATAGGCCCCGGCCGGCACGGCGAAGGAGAGGCCCCAGAGTTCGGTCGCGTCCGGCTCCGGGCGAAGGCCGGTCTCCGGAATCGGGGGTCTCGCCGGATGAACCCGTCCGGCGTGATCGAGGGCGGCGATGTCGAGATCCGGGCCCACGGCACCCTCGGGGAGATAGAGCACCTCGCCCAGCAGCAGGGCTTCGATTGGCGCGCCCGCATAGGCGGCGACGAGGCCGGGCCCCGGGATGCAGTCGACGTCGAGGAAGATCAGTCGCTCGCCCCGCGCCGCCTCGGCGGCCCGGTTGCGGGCGGCAGCGAGCGGCATCGGCTCGCCGGACACGTGCAGGTGTCGGACGGGACAGCCGGGATCCGGCAGGTCGGAGGCCGGCTCCGGCTGCATCCAGGCGATCACGAGCTCGAGGGGCGGCACGCTCTGACGGGCGAGCCCGCGCATGAGATTGCGCAGATGCGCCTCCCGGCCCCGCACGAGGGTGAGGACGCTGGCCGACGCCGCCCCGGCCTGCAGGGGCGGCCGATCCGTGCAGTCAGTCGGCATGCGCGGGCAGCTTGCGGAAATGCGCGACGCCCTCGATGACCCCGCGGGCATGGGTGGCGCGGGCGACGTAGGAATGCTTGAGCGCCGTGTGGCTCGCGAGGTCGTCGGAAAAGTTCGCCACGATGATCGCCTGGCGGCCCGCGCGCAGCATCTCCACGTCGTTGCCGGAATCACCCGCCACGAAGACGTCGTCCTCGGACAGGCCGTAGAGGACGCGAACGTGATCGACGGCCGTGCCCTTCGACGCCGCCGGCGGCAGCACGTCGAGGTATCGGCCGTGGCTGTGGATGATCGAGGCCGGGAGGCCGGCGGCCTCGAGGGCACCACGCGCCAGCTGGGCCGAGCCCGCATCGCCGAAGTAGCTGAGCTTGTGCGGGCGCTGTTCCAGGGGACCCTGGGCCGTGAGATCCGCCACCCCGGAGAGGGCGGCCTGCACCGCCGCCCGGTTCCAGTCGCGGGAGACAATGGTCCGCCAGGCCGCGTCGGCGGTATAGCTCACGCCGTTGGTGTCGAGGTGGTAGATCTCCGAGCCGACGGAGGTGATCATCACCTGGGGCCGCGGGCTCGCCTGCTGTTCGAGGATCGCCATGGCGCTGTGGAACGAGCGCCCGGTGGCGACGCCGAAGGCGAGGCCCTCCTGCTCGCTGCGCCACAGCCGGAACGCGCTGAGACCCGCGTCGCAGCCGACGAGCGTATTGTCGATGTCGCAGATGAGGAGTTGGCGCGGATCGCCCAGCGGCGGCTCGGCCGCTCCGAGCGCCCGCAGCAGGGCGTGATACCGCGCCGCATGGCGGTCCCAGTCGTAGGCCGCCGCCGCCCGGGCACCGCCGGCGACGAACCGCTCGCGCAGGCCGGGTTCGTCGAGGATGCGCAGACACGCGCGGGCGATCTCGTCCGGCGCGCGGGGATCGACGAGGAGACCGTTGCCGCAGGTCTCGACGATGTCGTTGGGGCCGCCGCTGTCCGTCGCGACGAGGGGCAGTCCGGCGGCCGATGCCTCCAGCAGGGTCAGGCCGAAGGGCTCGTTGAGGGCGGGATTGACGAACACGCCACCGCGCACGCGGGCATAGGCGTAGAGGGCCGGGACGTCCTCGGGGCGGTGGGTCTTCGGATAGGCCACCCGCCCGTAGAGATCGTATCGGTCGATGAGGTCGAGAAGTTCGCGCATGGTCTCGGCCATGCCGCCGTCGAGGTCATCAAGGTCCCCCCGGGTGCCGGCGACGAGAACGAGGTTGGCGCGCGCCTGAAGCTCCGGGCTTTCGCCGTAGGCCGCCACCAGGGCGGCAAGGTTCTTGCGCGCCACCGGCCTGGCGAGCGCGAGCAGAGCCGGTTTGCCGGGCTCGCGCAGGAACCGATCGAGGGTGGCGTCCACGCGTGGGCAGGGCCGTGCGGCCTGGAACCGCGCCAGATCGCTGCCCGGCGGCAGCACGCGGATGCGGCCGGGATCGTAGGATTCGTACGTGGCGTACTGCACCTCGGCCTCGTCCCGGGACGAGGCGATGACGAGGGCGGCGCGGGCGAGCGCCGTCTCCTCGGCCGCGATCCGGTGCGCCAGGGACGCGGCGTCGGGCGCGAGGTGCCCAAGCGCCCGTGCCTTGACCCGCCCGAGGGAATGGGCGGTGAACACGAACGGGATGCCGAGGCGGTCCTCCACCCGTGCGGCGACCACGGCGGCATCGGCGTAATGGGCATGGATCACGTCGGGGCGGACGGGCTGCGCCGCGATCCAGGCGATGAGCGCCTCGGATAGGCTCGCCACTTCGCCGTGCAAGGCTTCCTTCGGCAGATAGCCGGGCGAGGTGCTGGCGAACCGCACGATGCTCGCCTTGCCCGAGATCCGCTCCTCGGGCATGGCGTAATCATCGCCGTGCGCGCCCGCGAACAGCCGGGTCGCGATCACGATGCGGTCGACGGTCGTATCCTGGGCACAGGCCTGGACCAGATCGAGCAGGTAGCGGATGTGGCCGCCCGTATCGGCGGTGAGGCCATAGGCCACGTCCTGACCGCGAAGACATCCTTGAAACGCAAGATGAACAATGAACATCAGCGGATCGGCACCGTCTGATCACGCTTGAAGAAATCGACCAGTTTTATGTCCAGCGGCAAAATACAACCTGTGATCCGCATCGCCCAGGTCGCACCGAACATCTTTCCGACGCCGCCGCTGTATCACGGTGGTACGGAGCGTGTCGTCCACGATCTGAGCGTAGCCCTGCAAAATGCAGGGATGGACGTAACGCTCTTCGCACCATCCGACAGTGTGACAGAACTGCCGAGGGTCGGGGATTATCCCAGCCTCGCCGCCCTGGAGGCGCGCGAGGGGCGGGTCGCCCCGGGGGTGCCGGCAGCCCTGGAAGCCTTGCAGATGGAGGGGCTTGCCCGCCGCCTCGACGCCTTCGACATCGTGCATTGCCACGGCGAGTTCGCCCATGCGGCGATTCTGGGTGCGCGGCGGTGCCGCAGCCTCACCACGATCCATTGGCGGGTGGACGAGCGGGACCGGGCGCTGTTCTTCGCTGGTTTTCCCGATCTGCCGGTGGCGGCGATCTCGGCGGCGCAGCAAGCCGGCCTTCCGGCGGCGAACCGCGCCGGCATCGTCCATCATGGCATCGCCTGCGACCGCTATGCCCTGCGGACCGATCCATCCGGCCCCCTCGCCTTCGTCGGCCGGATGACCGACCAGAAACGGCCGGACGTCGCGATCCGGGTCGCCCGGGCGGCGGGCCTCCCCATCCGCCTCGCCGGCACGGTGGATGTCGGCAATCCGGGCTACTTCGACGGGATGGTTCGCCCGCTGCTCGATGATGATGCCGTCTATGTCGGACCCGTGGACGATGCGGCCAAGGCGCGGCTCCTTGGCGACGCCCGGGCGCTCCTGTTTCCCATCGACTGGCCCGAGCCGTTCGGCCTCGTGATGATCGAGGCCATGGCCTGCGGCACCCCGGTGATCGCCTGGAACCGTGGCTCCGTGCCGGAGATCGTCGAGGACGGGGTCACGGGGTTCGTGGTCGCCTCGGAAGCCGAGGCGGTCGCGGCCATCGGGCGGCTCGGCGAGATCGACCGGGCCGGGGTGCGCCGGCGCTTCGAGGCGCGTTTCACCGCCGACCGCATGGCGGCCGACTACATCGCGATCTACCGCACGCTCCTCGCCCGATGAGCCGCCTGCGCACGGCCCTCCTCGCCTGGGATTATCCGCCCGCGCCGAGCGGGCTCTCCACCGCCGCCCGTGAGATCGCCGAGAGCCTGAGCGCGCTCGGCGTCGCCGTCACAGTGTTCACCCTCGACCGGACGGGGTGCCAGGAGCGGGACGGCGTGACGGTCCGGGGGCTCGGCCTCCCGCCGGGCTCGGCCCTGGCGCGCCTGCGCCGGTGGGGCTCGCTCGGGCACCTCGCCGCGCCTCTGGCGTTCCGGCGGGCGGTGCTTTGGGCCCATGCGCGGACGCCGTTCGACTGCGTCGAGGCGACGAACTGGTATGCCCCGGCGGCGCTTCTCGTCGGTACGGCCCTGCCCCTCGTGACCCGGAACTCGACGCCTGCCGCCTTCACGCGGGGGCGGGCCGTCTCCCTGCGCGACCGCCTCGACGGTCTGACCGCCGATCGTCTCGAGCGCCGGCAGGCCAGGGGCAGCGCCGGCCTGATCTCGAACACGGCCGAGCACGCCGCCCGGATGATCGATCTTTACGGCCTCGGGCCCGCCCGCCCCCACGCAGTCGTCGGCCTGAGCCTGCCGCCGGATCGCCTTGAACGCGGCCGCGCGGCGCCATACCCGGACGGGACGGGCGGCCCGCTCCGCCTGCTGTTCGTCGGCCGGGCCGAGCGACGCAAGGGGTTCGACTGTCTGCTCGCCGCCGCCGCGATCCTCGGGGCCGAAGCCGAGGCGTGCACGCTGCCGCCGTTCGTTATCGACCTCGTGGGCGTCCCGGAGACCGATCTGCCGGCGGACCTGCCGGCGGCGGCCCGGCGGTGCCTGCGCCCCCTCGGCCGCATCGATGCCCCCGCCCTCGACGCGGCCTACGCGGCGTCGCACGCAGTGCTCGCGCCGTCGCGCTACGAGAGCTTCGGCCTCGTCTATCAGGAGGCCCTCGCTTACGGCCGCCCGGTGGTGGCCTGCGCCGAGGATGCCAGTGCCCGCGCCTTCGTCGGCGCACCGGAGGCCGGTCGCCTTGCGTGGGAAGCGACGGGACCGGCCCTGGCCGACGCCATCCGGCCCCTGCTGCTCGACCCCGCCTTACGCCTGGGGCTACGTAAAAACGCCCTGTCGGCGAGCGGCGCCTTCGACCGGGCGCGGCTCGGCAGCGAGACCCTGGCCTTGTACGCGCGTGCCATGACAGCGGTCACGCCGAACGCGAACTGAGGCCCTTCGCAAGGGCTGGGTCGCGCTTCGCCCGCGCCGCCATCGTCGCGGGGCGCACATCACGGCCGATAGGGGCGCAGCAGGGCCGTCTCCTCCTCGGGCCGGCCCCGCCCGGGGTCCATCGCCTCGTAACGCCGCGAGCGCGCTTCCACATGGGCGCGGGACAGCCGGTGCTCGATGGCCCCATGGAGGGCGATGAAGCCCCGGCGCCAGTCGCCACCGAGGTCCGGGCGTTCGTGCACGCGGCCGCGAAAGCGAACGGTGGCGCGGTTCAGGCGGTACTGCACATCGGGGTAGACGTCGGACAGGGTTCCGTCGACGCGATTGCGGCGGGCAAGACCGATGGACACCGCCTCTTCCGCGTCGGCGAGGGCGGCGAGAAAGGGCAACCCCTGCCCCGTCGCCGCGCCCAGCGCCTCGTCGGCGTCGAGTTGCAGCATCCAGGGGCGGCGGGCCAGATCCTGCAGGGCGTTCCGCTGGGCGGCGAAATCCTCGGCCAGGGGGCGCCCGGCGATCCGGACGGCACCCGCAGGGAAGCCGGGGACCGCGCCATCACCGGCGCTTCCTCCGGGCCGTCGACGAGGATCGCCACGTCCGAGGTCCAGGCCGCCTGCGCCGGCAGGCCGTCGAGGACGTGGTCGAGATCGGCGCGGCGGCAGAGGAGACCGAGGGACACCGCCTGGGGATGAAGGGTCGACAGGGGGAAGACCGCGCCGTAGGCCGCCCGCTCCGCATGCGGATGGCGGAGCGCCGTGCGATCGGCTTCGCTCGCCGGGCGCACGCCGCGCCCGAGCCGGGTGGCGGCCGTGCGCAGGGTATAGAGGTCGAGGCCGTAGGGCGCCTCAGGTGCGAGCCGGAAGGTCGGTTCGGCGAGGCTTTTGGCCAGATGGCTCCAGCACGCCGCACCGTCCGCTTCTTCCGCGATGACGACGCCGCAGTAGGCGCAGGCCAGGGCAAAGTCGCGCCGTGCCCCGTCGGGGTAGCGGATGCACCGTGCCGTCGGCTCCAGGGTGTCGGCGTCGCACAGGAAGCAGCGTCGCATTGGCCTCGATCCCTCAGCCCTCTGGCGCGACGCTGCGTACCCTGTTGGGCGGTCCACCGCATCCCTTATGAGAGACGCCGTGAAGCGGCTGCGCGTCGGGGCATCCTTCCGGTCGAACGTGAGCGATGCCAGGGCGGTGGAGGACATTATCGCCAGACTGCCCCTTCCGGCCTTCGACGCGCCGAGCCTCGCCCTCGTCGGCAACGCCCCCGAACTCGGCGACCGTGGCCGGGCCATCGATGCCGCCGCCTGCGTCGTCCGCTTCAACAACGCGCAGGGCTTCGGTGGTCCGGCCGGCGAACGCGTGACCGTCCTCGCCCTCGTCAATCGCGGTGGCCAAGCCCGCGCCTGGGTCGAGGACGACGGGTTTCTGGCGCGGCCCGTCGTCCGTGAAGCCGGCCGCTACCTTCTCCCCTTTCCCGAACTCGCGCCGCACGAGGAGGGCGCGCATGAGCGCGTGTGCTGGACGGTGCCCCTGCGGACCCGGCTCGGCCACCGTCCGGTGCATGGCCTCACGGCGGCGTTGCATGCGCGGGCCCACCACCTCCTCGGACCTGATGCTGGCGGCACTCCGAACCCGAGCACCGGATTCCTCGTCGCCCTCGCCATCCTGGAGGGGCGCCCCCCTGCCCTTCCGCCCATCGAGGTCTACGGCTTCGGCTTCGCCGGGTGGCCGGGCCATCCGTGGGACGCCGAACGGCGTTGGTTCGCAGCCGCCGAGGCGGCCGGCCGGCTGCGGCTTCATCCCCTCACTCCCTGAAAAACCGGCACGCCCGATGACCACTCTCCTCACCGTCCTCAAGAGCGGCGGCCGTTACGACGCGGTCTGGGTCGAGCGCCTCGCCGCAGGCGCGCGCCGGTACGCCCCCGCCTTCGAGCGGATCGTCTGCCTCACCGACCTCCCCCTCGACTGCGCGGGTGTCGAGACCGTTCCCCTGCGGCACGGCTGGCCCGGCTGGTGGTCGAAGATGGAAGCCTTCCGGCCGGATCTTGGCCTCGGCACCATGGTCCTATGCGACCTCGACACCATCTTCGCCGCCGACGCGACGGCCCTCGCCGAACCGGGCTTCGCCACAATGGAGGACTATTTTCATAAAGGCCGGGTTTCCAGCGCCTTCGTGCGGTGGGAGGGGAACGGCCTCGCATTCCTGTACGAGCGGTTCGCCGCCGATCCCCAGCGCTGGATGGCGCCGGGGTCATGTGGCGCGGTGCCGAACGCCGTCCACGGCGATCAGGTGGTCATCGATCACCTGCTTCGCGCCGCGGGGCATCCTCCGCGTTTTCTCCAAGACCTTCACCCCGGCTTGCTCGATTTCTACTATCCGCCGAAGACGTCCTACGGACCGCTGATCGTCTTCATTGGCGACGCCAAGCCCGATACGACGACCGGTCTGGCGCACGCGCTGTGGGTTTCGGGCAGCGCCGCTGTTTGAGGTGAGCCGGACGACAAGGGGTGGTGAAGCCGCGTTCGACCCTCAAGTCAGATTGAGCGGACCCAGAGCATTCGTGAAGATAACGGCAAACCAGATCGAATTAATTCGAAACTTAACATCGGTATTCGAACGGTTGATTGGTGGTCATAGATTGCGCATAGACTAAAGGCTAATATCATTCAATCCAGCATGCGGCTTTCACTTGCCTCGGACGGCCGATCCGCCTCGTTGTGAAAACCCTCATTTTGCGCGGTACCGTACGGCAACGGAATGTTTTTTTGCACGTTCAGATTCGAAGTTTATCCAAGAGTCGTCGTTTGATTGTGTGATGAAACATTCGGTCATCATCGTTGAGGCGGATCGCGCAGCGTATGGATTGCGAGTGTCCTGCTCATTTTGATCGCTCACGGGGTATGGCCGTGGGCGTTGAAAGGATGAAGGGAAACCGGATGGACGTGATGCTCACCATATCCGGGTCGTCTCAACGTTGCGGACGCGATTTAATCCATGTTCTGCCTGCGAAATTGGCTTCGCGATCGGCGGATAACCAGATTCGCACCGCGTTCGGTGTCGTGGGCCGACTGCGGCGAACGGCACCGTGCGGTCACGACCGGGGATCGGAGGGCCAATGTTATCGGGGACGATGAACGTATCTGCACTCCGGGCCGCGGGGATCATCGGTACTTGGAACACGGACGTCAGTGCGGGGCTCTCCCTGCTGGATGAAGGGGCCGCGACCCTGATGGCCGGCAACGGGAAGCTCGCCGAGCAACCGATTACGCTGGAAGTCGCCCTGTCACGCCTTCATCCAGAGGATCGGGACTGGGTGTTCACCTGGATCCGCCACGCGCGCCTGACCGGTGGACCCATCGCGGCGGAGTTCCGCGTCGTCACCAAGACCGGTGAGGTGCGATGGATCCTCAATCGCGGCTATCTCGGGCGCGACGCTTCGGGCACCATGCGGGGCTACGGGATCTACATCGACACGACGGACACCCGGCGGGCTGCCCTCGGCTCACGTTCCGACGCCTCGGCCGAGGATGATCCGCTGTATCAGGCGGCCGATCACGGCCTCCGTGCGCATGCGGCGATCCAGCGGAGCGGCGACGCTTACCTGACCGTCCTGGCGAATACGCTTCTCATTGGGATCGGGCACGTGCTCGCGCGCCGATCCAGATTGTGAGCCGATGAGGCACGACGGCCGGGCCCCTCCCCGAACCCGTAAGCATGGGTCTCAGGGAGTGGACCGACGGGAATGCTCCGGCCGCCTGCGTCGATCGAAGCCGACAGGTCAGCCCGATCCCGCCCGTCGCGGCCTGCATCCAGGCTCAGCCTGGAAGGCGCCCCTCCTTCAGGCCGTATTCGAGGAAATGCTGAAGGGGATCGATATTGGCGGCCGCCACGTCGGGATTGTGTTCGAGATAGGCGTTGGTGTCGAAACCCGGGCCGGGATCGCGGCCCTCGCGCCAGCCGTACTCCTCGTAGTGGAGCAGCGGGTTCCTGCCCTCCGCCGCCACATCGGGATTCTGCGCAAGGTAGAAGGCGGGATCGAACAGGGCATTCGGCGCGCGGCCCTCGGCGGCTCCATAGTCGAGGTAGTGCCGGAAGGCGTAGTCCGAGGCGAGAACCCGCACCTCCGGCGCCTGGGCCGCCGCGGCGACATCCGGATTGTGCGACAGATAGAAGCCCGGATCGAAGGCGCCGACATGTCCGGCTCCCCCCTCGTCGCTCTGAACATTGCGGCCTTCGCCGCGACCGGTGATGAGGTAATAGTCCAGGGCGTTCCCGCCCGCCGCGAGATCGGGGTTCTGCGAGCGAAAGGCATCCGCCGAGAAGTCGGCGCCGATGATGCGTCCCTCCAACGCGCCGTATTGCATGTAGTGGTCGAGGGGATTTAGCCCCGCCGCCGCCACGTCCGGATTTACATTGAGATAGGCGCCCGTCGAGAAGTAGGCATTCGGGTCGCGTCCCTCGTGCCAGCCGTAGGTGGCGTAATGCGTTTCGGCATCCATCCCGGCCCGCCAGACGTCGAGGTTGTGGGACAGGTACCATGCGTCGTCGACCACCCCGTGCCCGTCGTTCTGCCGGATCGACCCATCGGTGAAGTGGAGCGTGCCGATCCCGTTGAGATCGTGATGCCGCCCGTCCGGACCCGTGAGGACGAGGGTTTCGCCCATGAGATCCACGCGGGCATCCTTGAAGGCGAAGTCGAACGTCTTCTCTGCGGCCGGCGCTGCGCCGGCAAGGTCCACGGTCAACTTCGCCGAGGCGGTGAGGCCCTTCTGGTCGGACACCGTGTAGGTGAAGACCTCGTCGTAGTGTCCGCTCGAGCCGAAGTTGCTCGATCCGATGGCCTGATAGCTGTAGCTGCCGTCCGCGGACAGGTGCAGCGTCCCGTGCAGCCCCAGGATCGTGGTGCTGCCCGTCGTCGGAACGGCCATGGTCATTCCATTCGCGAAGCGCACGGCCGTCACGTGGAGGGTGTCGCCCGCGTTGGGGTCGGTGTCGTTGGCGAGCACGTTGCCCGTCACGGCCGGCGCATGGTTCACCGCCGCGATGGCATCATGGGTGGGGGTCGGCGCGACGTTGCCTGCGCCTGTCTGATTTCCGCCCCCGGTCCCCGACTCCTCGTTCCCCGGCCCGTGGATGGTCAGATCGAAGGTCACCGAGGTCGGGCTGCGATTGCCCGCCGCATCCGTCGCACTGGCGAGGATCGAATAGGACCCCTCGGCGAGTGTCGGCAGCTCGAGGGTCCAATGCCCATCCGCCCCGGTCAGGACCGTGGCGGTCCGTGGGCCTTGGGGCGTGTCGTACGCGAGGAGGAGGGTGCTCCCCGCCTCGGCCGTGCCATGCAGCGTCGGCGTGGCATCGGCCGTGGCGGTGAGGCCGACCGGTCCGGTCGCCCCGACGAGACCCGTCACCACCGGGGCGGCGGGTGCGAGCGTGTCGAGGACCAGGGTGAAGGGCTGGGTGGCCTGCATGACGTTGCCCGCCGCATCGCGGCCCGACGCGATCACGCCGTAGCTGCCATCGGCCAGGGCGGGCAGGTCCGCCGTCCAGGTGCCGCCGGCGCCGACCGACACCGCGACACTATGAGAGCCGGTCGCATCGACGTAAGTCAGGGTCACGGTGGCGCCGGGTGTCCCCGTACCCGTCACCGTCGGCGAAGGCTGGCTCGTGATTCCGTGACCCGGTAGGCCGGTGTCGTTGTGCAGACCGGTGATGACGGGTGCGACCACGGACGCGGGCACGGCTGGGTTCGGCGGAAGTCCGGGATCGGTCGACGTCGCCGGCGTCGTCGTCGGGACGGCGGGCGTGGGGAGCTGGGGCGTCGAATCGTTCGGTCCGGGGTTCGGGAGCGTCGGGACCACCGGCGTGGGGGGCGGCGGCGTCGGGGCGACGGGCGTTGGGTTCGGCGGCGTATTCGGTGGCGTCGGGTCGACGGGCACGGGGTTCGGCGGCGTCGATCCGGTTTGCCCGATGACGAGGCTGCCGCCGCTTCCAAGAGCGGTGTTGCCGGCTGCGTCGGAGATCGCGAATTGCGCGGTGACGGATCCGGTCAGGCCCGAAAGATCGACTTGGTGGGCCCCGTTGCCCACGGCGGGGACCTGAACCGTGTGGACCCCGTCCGTGAAGGTCACCAGGGCGGCTGAACCGAGGTCGAGACCCGCCACCGTGAAGGTCACGGCGGCCGCCTGCGCCGGGCTCAGCACCCCACCCACCGGGGCCGCGACCGCCAGGGAGACGAGGGGCGCGGCGTCCGCCACGGTGTCCACGACGAGGGTCAGGGCGGCCGATACTCCGGATGGGGTACCCAGCGCCGTGACCGCCGAAGCCGTGAAGCTGTAAGTGCCATCCGACAGGGCTGGAATTCCGGCGCTCCACTGACCGTTGGCGTCCACCGTGGCGGTGACGGATTTCGGGACGCCCGCCTCGACATAGGCGACCGTGACGGTTCCGTTCGCTTCGGCCGTGCCCGAGAGGGTCGGGGTCCGGTCGGCCGTGATCCCGTCGCCGAGGATGCCGGTGTCGTCACCGTATCCTGTGATAAGCGTGGGCACCGGTGCCGGCAGCGGAGGCACGGCGATGGAGACCGGCCGCGGCGTCGCCAGCAGGGTCGCGGCATTGCCGACGGTGTCGACGATGTCGGACCCGGATGCGATGCCGAGGGTGAGGGAGCCCGTGCCGGTGACGTCGACAACGGTGACGAGGTAGCTGTTGCCGCTGCCCGTCACCGCCGCGATTCGTCCCGCCGCGGTGCCAGTGTGGGCGAGGGTGAAGTCCTCCGCCGTGACGTTGAGGACCGCCTCGGAGAAGTTCACCGCGTAGGCGAAGCCCGTGGCGGCGGCATCGGTCGGCGACGCCGGAAGAGCGGAGCCGACGGGGGCGGCGGTGTCGACGACGAGGCCGGTACCGCTGCGGACGAGGGAATTGCCGGCCGAATCCTGGATCGTCAGGGTGGCGCTCACCGGTCCGGTGAAGTCCGAGAGATCGACGGTCCCGATGCCGTTGTGGACATCCACGACCGTCAGCCCACGGGTCACGTCCCTGAACGTGACCGTGCCCCGGGCATCGGCATCGAGCCCGGCCACGACGTAGGACACGGCCCCGGCCTCGACGGCGTTGATCCTCGCGTCGCCGGAGGGATCGACGGTGAGGCTCGCGGGAACACCGCCGTCCGCGATGGTGTCGACCACGAGGGCGAGGGGCGCGGAGGTGCCGACGGGGGTGCCGCTCGCGTCGACGAGCTGTGCCACGAACGCGTGGGGGCCATCCGCGAGGTTCGGGACGGTGACGCTCCAGGTGCCGTTGGCCTGGACGACGGCCGTCACGGGCGGCGCGCCGGAAACCAGCGTGTCGGTGACGGTGACGGTCCCGTCCGGCATGCCGATGCCCGAGAGGGTCGGTGCGGTGTCGGAGGTAAGCCCGTCGCCCGGCACACCGGTATCGTGGGTGTAGCCGACGATGACCGGCTGGACGGGAGCGACGCCGGTGACCGTGCGGGTGCCGGGCGTCAGGGTCGCGAGATTGCCGGCGAGATCGGCGATGTCCGAGCCGGGGGCGAGGCCGAGGCTGAGGGTCCCGCTGCCCTGGAGGCCCGCCACCGTCACGAAGTAGGCGCCGCCCGAGCCGGTCACGGCGGTGATCTGGCCGGAGGCACCGGACGTGCCCGTGAGGGCGAAGTCGTCGGCCGAGACATGGCTCACGGCCTCGGAGAAGGTGACGGCATAGGTGAAGCTTGCGACCGAAGGCCCGCCCGAGGCATCGGCCACCACCGTTCCGGCCGGGGCCACGGTGTCGACCGTGAAGCCCGCCGGCAGGGCGAGGGTCGCCGTGACGGTGTTGGCGGCGAGATCCGAGAGGATCGCCTGCGCCGTGATGGCGCCGCTCAGGGACGACAGGTCGACGGTATGGGTGCCGTTGGCGGCGACGGTCACCGGGACGGTGTGGGTGCCGTCGCTGAACACGATGGTGCCCGAGGAGCCGGTGTCGAGGCCCGTGAGCTCGAAGCTCACCTGCCCGGCCGCGCCCGCGCCGAGATGGCTGTTGCTGGCGGCGAACTGCATCGCCACCCGGGGCGGCGCGTCACCTGTGGTGTCGATGGTCAGGGCGAACGGGGCGGAGGCCGGGCTCGGCAAGCCGCTCAGCCCCGTGGCGGAGGCCGTCACCGTATAGGCGCCGTCGGCGAGTGTTGGAACGGCCAGGGTCCAAGTGCCGGTGCCGGAGGCCACGGTGTTGAAGGTCTGGGCGCCGGCCGGACCGGTCAGCAGGACGGAGATCGCCGCGTTGGCCTCCGCCGTTCCGGTGAGGACGGGCGTGTTGTCCCTGGTGACGCCGTCGCCGGGAAGGCCGGTGTCGTCGGTGATCGCGACGATGCCGGGCGGGGTCGTGGCGGCGCTGGCGATCCGGATGCCGTTGCCCGCGACGGTGGCGGTGTTGCCGGCGAGATCCGTGACGACGAGACTCGTGGTGACGGTGCCGTCGAAGCCCGACAGGTCGACCGTGAAGGTTCCGTCGGCGGAAATCGGCACGTCCTTGACGTGCCCCCCGACGGCAAAGTGGATGATCGCGGTGCTGCCAGTGTCGAGGCCGGCCACCGTGTAGGAGACCCGGGTGGCTTCGGCGGCGTCGATCACGCCGTCGGCCGTCGCCGCCACGGCGAGGCTGACGGGCAGGCCCGAATCCGCGACCGTGTCGATCACGAGGGGGCGGCTCGGGCTGACGGCGAGCACGTTGTTGAACGCGTCCGTCAGGGTGGCGGACAGGCCGTAGGTGTCGTCGGCGAGGGTCGGGAGCTGCGCCGACCAAGTGCCATTGCCGGCGACCTGGGTGGTGACGCTGACGGGCACGCCGCCCGCGGTGATCGCCGTGAGCGTGATCGTGCCGCCGGGCAGGGCCGTGCCGCTGACGAGGGGCATGGCCTCGCCGGTCACGAAGTCGCCCGGAACGTTCGTGTCCTGCGCGATCGCAACGATGACGGGCAGGTCGGCCGGTTGGAGCACCGCCGGAACGTTGACGAGGTGCAGGCCCGCCTGGGCCAGGACGGCGTGGTTGCCCACCGCGTCGACGATGTCGGACCCGGCCGCGAGGCCGAGGCTGAGGGAGCCCGTGCCGGAGATGCCCGTGACCGTTACGGCGTAGCCGCCGGTGACCGGCCGCGCCTCCAGGATGGTGCCGGTGGCCGTGCCGCCGCCCGTGAGGGCGAAGTCGGTGGCGTCGAGATGCGTCACCGTCTCGGGGAAGCTGACCGTGAAGGTGACGCTCGTGGCACCCGGCCGCGCCGCCGGGTCGACCGCGATGGTGGCGGCGGGCGCGAGGGCGTCGACGGTGAAGGTCCCGACGGGAAGGGTCGCACGGTTACCCACGGCATCGACCACGGAGACGCTCGCCGTCACGGATTCGCCCAGGGCCGACAGGTCTGTCGCCGTGAGGCCGCCGAGGTTGCTCAGGGGCGCCGTCACGGTGCCGCCCGGGCCCGTGAAGGTGATGGTCGCGGTGGCATCGGCGTCGATGCCCGTGACGGTGCCGGTGACGGCGGCCACCTCTGCGGCGTTGAGGGGGCGTCCCGTCGGCAGGTCGAGGGCGACGTGGATGGGCGCGCCGGCATCGGCCAGGAGATCGATGGTGACGGCCACGGCCTGCGACGGGGCGCTGAGGTTTCCGGCCGCGTCCCGGGCGACGGCCGTGAGCGTGACGGTGCCGTCGCCGAGGGGCGTCGCCACCGGAATATGCCAGTGGCCGGTGGCGTCGACTTCGGCGGACAGGGACTGACCGGCCACGATCACCGTCACGGTGGAGCCGATCTCGCCGGTGCCTACGAGAACGGGGGTCGTGTCGTTCGTCGCCGTCGTCGGAAGCGTGCCGGCGCCGTCAAAACCGAGGATCGCCGGCATGGCGGGCGGCGCGGTGTCGAAGGTTGCGCTCGGTCCGCCGAGGGTCACCGGCGCTCCGCTCGTCGGAACGTAGGTGAGGGTCGAGGTCACGACGCCATCGAGGGCCGAGAGGTCGAGATTGCCGCCTGAGCCGCCGAGGAGGGCGGAGGCCGTGGTTCCGTCCGCGTCCGTGAACACTACCGAGAGAGTGGCGCCAGCGGGCAGGCCTGTGAGCGCATAGGCGACGTGCCCCGCTTCGGCCTGATTTACGAGGCCGTCGGCGAAGTCGACCGTGAGGGTGAACGGAAGTCCGGTGACCGTCTCGACGGTCACGACCTTGGCGACGGCGGCGAGGCTGACATTGCCGGCGGCGTCCACGGCGGTCGCCGTGAAGGTGTAGGCTCCGTTCGCCAGGGCGCTCGGAACCGTCGCGGTCCAGGCGCCTGAGGGATCGACGACGGCCGTGAGGGTGCCGGCCGGCACGCCGGGCCCCTGGTAGGTCACCGTGACGAGGCTGCCCGCCTCCGTCGTGCCCGTGAGGGTCGGGGTCGGATCGGCCGTGAGGAAGCCGCCCGGTACGCCGCCGTCGCTGACGAGGCCGGTGATGACCGGCCGCGGCGGCGGCACGAGGTCGAAGGCGATGGGTGTGACGGCCCCGAGGGTCGCGAGGTTCCCGGCGGTGTCGGCAACGTTGGACGTTGCCGTAAGGGCGATGCCCACGGTTCCGGCGCCCGAGAGATTGCCGACCACCACGGTGTAGCCGCCGGCCCCGTTGGCATCGGCTGCGATCACGTTGCCGAGGGCCGAGCCTGTGCCGACGACCCGGAAATCGCCGAGATCGAGGCCCGTCACGGTCTCCGGGAACGTGACGTCGAACGCGACTGTTCCGGGCGCCGGGGCGGCGTGGGACGTGACCGAGCCGATGGGGGAGACGAGATCAATGGACAGGGCGGGGCCGGAACGGGTCGCGGTGTTGCCGACGGGATCGGCCAGCTGGATCGTGGAGGTCACCGGGCCGTTGAGAGCGCCGAGATCGACGGTGGTGGTGCCGTTGGCGCCGATGGTGGCGGTGGCCACGTGGCCGGCGCCATCCGTGAAGGTGACGAGGGCCGTGGTGCCGGCGTCGAGTCCGGCGGCCACCAGGGGAACGGCCGCGACGCCGGCGCGGCCGATGGGCTGCCCGCCGCCCGCGATCAGGGTGAACGGTGCGTCGGCGTCGGCGGTGAGATCGACGGTCACCTGCGCCACCGCCGGAGTCGCGACGTTGCCCGCCGCGTCCGTGGCCGTCACGCTCACCGCGTAGGTTCCATCCACGAGGGCGGCGTTGCCGGTCAGCGGCAGGCTGAACGTGCCGTTGGTGACGGGCACCGCCTGCGTGAGGATCGGCGTGCCGGCGGCGTTGGTGAGGGTCACCGTCACGCTGGCATTGGCGTCGAGGCCGGCGGCGGTGCCGGTGACGACCACGCCGCCCGTGAGTTCGGCCCGCGAGACGATGCCGTCGCCCGCAACGGTCTGGAGGGTGAGGACCGGAGCGGTGTGGTCGAGGGTCAGGGTCGGGCCGACGGGCACCGCGCCCGCCGGCAGGGGATTGCCGGCGGCGTCGACGATGCCGGCGGGATTGACGGTGAGGCCGAGGGTGCCCTCGGCCGTGGCGGCTGGAACCGTCACCTGATAGGTGCGCCCGCCATCGGTCGTGGACAGCGTGGGCACGAGACCGGCCTTCGCCGTGCCGGTGAGGCCGAGATTGGCCGCCGTCAGGCCGGTGACCGGCTCCGAGAAGGTCAGGGTGAAGTCGATCACCGTGTCCCTGGTCAACGCCGCGTCCGGGGAGGTGATGCTCACGAGGGCCGGCGCCACGAGATCGACGGAGACCGCCTGGGTCACGGCTGCCGAACTGGCGCCGTCGATGCGCTGGACGAGGACCGCGACGTCGCCCGAAGCCTGGAGGGCCGGAATGGTGCCCGAGAAGGTGGTGACGCCATTGGCGCTGACGACGGCCGCTCCCGTGAGGGGCGTGACCGTGTTGCCGATCCTGACCGCGAGGGATTCGCCCACGCCAAGGGGCCCCGCGAGGGTGCCGGTGACGGGAACGCTGCCGCCAGCCGCCTCGGCGGCGTTGACGACGTTGTCGCCGGCCACACGCACGGCCGTCACCGTCTGCACGGGACCCGGTGCGACGAGGCTGTAAGCGGTGCCGAGCACGCCCGCCACGGGAATGCCGGTGCCGACCTGGAGAGTGCCGGTGGTGCCGCTCGCCAGTGCCAGGTCCTGACGTCCATCGCCGTTGACGTCGAGGAGGGCGAGGGCGGCGAGGCCGGCCTGGGTCTCGAGGACGACGGGGGTCGAGAAGGCTCCGGCGCCGTCGCCGTAGACGACCCGCACCTTGCCGTCCGCGGCGGCGTAAAGGATGTCGGCGTAGCCGTCGCCGTTGGTGTCGCCGATGCGGATGTCCGTGGCGGCGGCACCCGCCTGCAGGGTCGATTGCGTGGCGGTGCCGGCCGCGTTGGTGCCGCGGATCTCGAGGGTGCCGGCCGTCCCGGAGGAGACGATCTCGGCGCGGCCGTCGCCGTTGAGATCACCGGCCGCGAGGCCGCCGGCGCTGGCGCCAACGGTGAGGGTGGTGCGCGTGAAGGTGCCGTTGGCGGCCTGGGTCAGGACGGCGAGGGTCGTGCCGCCGTTGGCGAGGGCGGCGAGATCGGTGCGTCCGTCGCCGTTGAAGTCGCCGGAGACGAAGGCGTCGGGACGCACCGTCAGGGTTTGCGCCGTCCCGGTGCCGAAGGTGCCGCTACCGTTGTTGGTGAGCACCGTGACCGTGCCGGCCGCGAGATTCTTCACCACGATGTCCTGGTAGCCGTCGCCGTTCACGTCGGCGACGAGGGCGCCGTCCGCGCCCGTCGTGGTGCGGCTGACGACGCTGAAGCTGCCGTCGCTCGCCTGCTTCAGGATCTGAACCTTGCCGGCTCCGGCCGTCACGATGTCGATGAGGCCGTCGCCCGTGACGTCCCCCGTGGCGATGGTGGTCTGCCCCGTCGCGACGGCGAGGGTCTGGGTCGCCCCGAGGGCGCCGGTGCCGGTGCCGCGCGTGACTACGACGGTGTCGTTGACGAGGAAGGCCGTGTCCCCGAACCCATCGCCGTTGAAGTCGGCCGTCGCGGTCGCGCGTGCCGGGCCGATGGAGACGGGGGCGAGGAGCGCAAAATCGGCGCCGCGCAGGCCGTTTCCGGCGACGTCGGTGACGCCAGCCAAGTTCGTGGGGTTGAGGGCGAGGCCGAGGGTGCCGGCGCGCTGGTCGGGGCTGACGCCGTCGAGTCCGAGACCGAGGCTGACGATGTAGGTGTTGGGCTTCGTCAGGGACGGAAGCAGGGTAACGAGGTGGATACCGGGCAGCGTGCCCGCCGCCTGGAACAAGTTCGCGGTCAGACCGAGCACCGGCTCGGAGAAGGTGACCTCGTACCGCAGCGCGCCGGTAAGGTTGAGGAGACCCAGCAGATCAGGTGTATCGAGCTGGTTCACCGACACGATGGTGGGGCCGGTGTTGTCGATGCGCACGGGCAGCGGCAGGGATGTGCTTGTGGTGGTCAGGCCGAGGACGGTGAGGCTCTGGGTCGCCCGGATGTTGTGCTGCCCCTCCGGAAGCGTCACGCGCACGGACCCGGCGAGCGCATTGGGAATCGTCGCGAGGATCTCGCCGGGGCCCGGGATGCCATTGTTGTCCCGGTCGTCGAAGAACGTGATCGGCCCCGCGGCGAGGCTCAGGCCGACGAAGCCGATCTCGACGGTGTTGCGCCGGGTCAGGCCGTCGAGAAGAGCGCCGGTGTCGCTTGCCGGAGAGAGCGTGAGCACGAGGGGAGCGAGCGTACCGGCCATCTGCGTTTTCCGTCTTTTAGGGCAAGGGTCCTCACGCCGGCGGAAGGCATCTTCGCGCGCCGACTGTCTTGCCCGGATGAACTCGAAAGGCTTGGCGACAGGCCCGAGATCGGCCTGCGCTGGTTGCAAAATTCAACCTACAGAAGATGATTTGCGCCTCAAGGGGCGGCGGACCGGGCGGGTGTTATTTTTCCGGTCCGTGGAGCGTTTTATCCAAAACGTGTCATTCGTCGTGATGATTGGGTAAATTCCAAAGATTAAGAGCGGAATAACGTCAGGTAATTTCGCGTGAAGGCGGCATTCCTGAGAAAGTTTTAACGCCCCACCCATCCTCCTGTTCACCTGGAGGACACACGGGTGAATTATCGCGCTCCGTCCGCGAGCCGGCCGGGAATTTTAGGCGAAATTTACCATTCCGACGTTTTGGTCGCCCTATCGAGAGGCGAGTCGGTATGCGAACAGATCAACAGTCGGAGTTGAAGGCCGCCCTGGTGCGGTGCCGTCATGCCTTTTTCGGCGTCGCCATCATGAGCGGCGGCGTGAACGTCCTGTACCTCACGGGATCGTTCTTCATGCTGGAGGTCTACGACCGGGTGATCCCGGCCCGGTCCATCCCGACCCTCATCGGCCTCGGGGGCCTCGCCCTGGCGCTGTTCCTCTTCCAGGGGCTGATCGAAATCATCCGCGCGCGGGTTCTTGTGCGAATCGGGTGCTCCCTCGACGAGAGGCTCGCGCCGCGTGTGTTCGACGTGATGGTGCGCTATCCCCTCAAGGCGCCGCCGGGGGGCGACGGCCTCCTTCCCCTGCGGGATCTCGACCAGATCCGGAGCTTCTTCTCCGGCCTCGGACCGACGGCATTCTTCGATCTGCCTTGGCTTCCCGTCTACCTTGCCATCTGCTTCCTGTTCCACCCACTCATCGGGGTCGCGGCCCTGGCCGGTGCGATGATGCTCGTGGTCCTGACGCTCCTGACGGACCGCCTGACCCGGCAGCCCCAGCGCGAGGCGACCCGGCACGGGGCGCGCCGCAACGAGCTGTCGGATGCCGGGCGCCACAACGCCGAGGTGCTGCACGCGATGGGGATGCAGGCGAACCTCGCCCGGGTCTGGGGCGAAGAAAGCCGGTCCTACCTCAGCCGGCAGCGTCGGGTCGCTGACATCGCCGGCGGTCTCGGCGCCGTCTCGAAGGTGTTTCGCATGATCCTGCAATCCGGCGTCCTGGCGCTCGGCGCCTCCCTGGTGATCCAGGGGCAGGCCACCGGCGGCATCATCATCGCCTCGTCGATCCTCGTCTCGCGAGCCCTGGCCCCGGCCGAGATCGCCATCGCCCACTGGAAGGGGTTCGTCGCCGCCCATCAGGGATGGGCGCGGCTCAACGCGATCCTGGAGCGCTTCCCGGCCGAGACGGAGACCCTTACCCTGCCCCCGCCCAGGGAGGCACTGATCGTCGAGCAGGCCTGCATCGTGCCGCCTGGAACGCAGCGTGTGGTCGTGTCCGAGATGACGTTCGGTCTCCGGGCCGGGCAAGGCGTCGGCATCATCGGGCCGAGCGCCTCCGGCAAGTCGTCCCTCGCCCGCGCCCTGGTGGGTGTGTGGTCCCCGGCGCGGGGCGCCATCCGCCTCGACGGCGCCACCCTCGACCAATGGCCGGCCGACAGCCTCGGCCGGCATATCGGCTACCTGCCGCAGGAGGCGGATCTCTTCGCCGGCACCATCGCGTCGAACATCGCCCGCCTGTCCCCCTCCCCCGACGCCGAGGCGGTGATCGCCGCCGCCCGCGCGGCCGACGTGCATGACCTGATCCTGCGGATGCCCGATGGCTACGAGACGATGATCGGACCGGGGGGGGCGAGCCTATCGGCCGGCCAGCGCCAGCGCATCGGCCTCGCGCGGGCCCTCTACGGCAATCCGTTCCTCGTCGTCCTCGACGAGCCCAACGCCAACCTCGACGAGCCGGGGGAACTCGCCCTCACCCGGGCCATGCTCAGCGTCCGCATGCGAGGGGGCATCGTTGTCGTCGTGGCCCACCGCCCCAGCGCCCTGGCGGCCGTCGATCTCCTCCTCGTCATGGATGAGGGCCGGGCGCGTGCCTTTGGTCCGAAGGACGAGGTGATGAAGCAGATCATGCGCCCGACCGTCGTCCCGGGTGACCGGGGAGCGCCGCGAAGCCCGGCGGCCAGGGACGAACCGACGCGGGACGCGGTTCCGGAATCGGCCCCGCAATCGCTGAACTGGCAAGCGCCGAACCTGAAAGCACGCGCATGACCCTCGCTTCCCCGGTCCTCACCCCGTCGCGGCCGTTCGATGCGGACCGCTCCATCGGCGCCCATCTCCTCGGCGTCTCCGCCGTCCTCTCCGTGCTCGTCTTCGGGATCGGGGGCTGGGCCACCTTCACGCCGATTCACGGGGCCGTCATGGCCTCGGGCCAGCTCGTCGTCGAGAGCGACGTCAAGAAGGTTCAGCACCCGACCGGCGGCGTGGTCGGCGCCATCCGGGTGCAGGACGGCTCGCGCGTCTCCGCGGGCGACATTCTCATCACCCTGGACGAGACCCAGATCCGGGCCAATCTCGACATCGTCCTCAAGGCCATGGACGAGCTGAGTGCCCGCCGGGCCCGCAACGAGGCCGAGCGCGACGGCGCCTCCGCCATCGCGTTTCCCCCCGACCTCGTCGGCCGTCAGCCCTTGGACCCCGTCGTGGCCCAGCTCCTCGACGGGGAGACGCGCCTGTTCGAAACCCGCCTGTCGGGACGGGACGGCCAGAAAGCCCAGCTGGCGCAACGCGTCCTGCAGATCCGCGACGAGATCACCGGACTGACCGAGCAAGTCGCCGCCAAGGCACGCGAGATCGCCCTCATCGGCGACGAGCTCGTGGGCATCCGTGAATTATGGGCCAGGAACCTCGTGCCGCTGTCCCGGGTCACCGCCCTGGAGCGCGACGCTGCCCGGATCCAGGGCGAACGCGGACAGCTCGTCGCCGCCCAGGCCCAGGCGCGTGGCAAGATCACCGAGATCGAGCTTCAGATCCTGCAGGTCGACCAGGACATGCGCGGCGAGACCGGCAAGGAACTCGCGGATATCCGCGGCCGCTGGTCCGAACTCGCCGAGAAGCGCGTCGCCGCCCTCGACCAGCTCAAGCGCACGGACCTGCGGGCGCCCCAGGACGGCGTCGTCCACCAGATGACCGTGCACACGGTGGGCGGCCTCGTGGTTCCGAGCGAGCCCGCCATGCTCATCGTCCCCGATGCCGACACCCTCGCCGTCGAGGTACGGATCCAGCCCCAGGAGATCGACAACGTCAACCTCGACCAGGACGTCGTCCTGCGGTTTCCCGCGTTCAACCAGCGGGTCACCCCCGAGATCGACGGGCTCGTCACGCGGGTCTCCGCCGACGTGACCCAGGACGTGAAGACGGGCCAGAGCTACTACACCGCGCGCATCCGGGTGCCGGAGGGACAGCGCGAGCGCCTGGGAGGCGTGCGCCTCGTGCCGGGCATGCCGGTGGAGGCCTATATCCAGACTGGCGAGCGATCGGTGCTCTCGTATCTCGTCAAGCCCCTCGCCGATCAGATCGCCAAGGCCTGGCGCGAGCGCTGAGGCGTCCCGCGCCGAACGTCACGCGATCCTACTTGCCGGCTTCGATCTCACAGATGACGCGCGCGAGTTCGGACAGGAGGTAGCGTGCACGCGGATCCCGAATCTTCTCGAAGGATTCGCGAAAGATCGTCTCCGTCGTATCGGCGCCCGGCGATGGAGCCGGCGCGGGCCGATCAGACGGACCGCCTTCGGGCTTCGTCTCGTAGAAGTAGCTGATATCCACGCCCATGGTCTGGGCGATCTGGTGAAGCTTGTCCGCTGCGATCTTGCTTCGGCCGCTCTCGTATTTCTGTACCTGTTGGAACGTGACGCCGAGCGCGCTGCCCAGATTGGCTTGGCTGAGCCCGGCCGAACGCCGCAGCGACTTGATCCGATGGCCGATCTCGCCCGCAGAACCTTCCTTGTGTGCGTCGACCATCATGCCTTTCTCGATCTTTCTCTTGTTGTCTGACGTCACGGTTGCCATCCGGGCCAATGAATCTTGTTCACTGCGTCTTCCGTGTGCCCGTCTCGTGCTTCGCAGGAGAACTCCAATTTCATCCTCTAGGGGAAACGAGACCGATCGCCAATCAGATTCGCGCGTCACAATAATTTGTTCGCCTCCTTCAGTCGAGCGTCGAGCCTCCTTGCCAGCTTGAAGATTGGATCAAGGGCGAGTTTTACTAGGAGGGCATTTCAGTCTTATGAAGGACCGGAGTTTTAATTCCTTCGATGATTGGACGGTCTCCGCCGCCGCCTCGGTGCGCACCGATCCCTGCCCGCTCGAGGCGGTCGAAGGATGCGCACGGTCCCTCGTCCTTACAGGGTGCGAACGAGCCAAGGCGGCATCCGCCGCAACACGATGGGATCGCTGTCCCACTAATCGCCTGAGAGGCGAGTGGGGTTCCAAGTCGGCGCCCTACCATCCCACGCTGGTCAAACGGGCTTGTTCAACCACCGAAGATGCAGAGGGCGGTTTGCGAGCTTCTGAAACCGCTTGCACGGCGACGGGTGGCTGCGGCTTAATGGTTCGGACACCAACTTCGATAAACAACTAATAGGCGAATTTCTCTTATATGGCTCCGCCTTAGGATCCCTCTGCCTGGGTCCGTAACGGCAGTTCGCATTCCGGCCGTGGTTCGGCCGTCGCCCCGAAAAGGCAGGAGTTCGGAACCCATGGTTCATCCCCCACGCGAGCAGGACAGGTTGGATGCCCTGCGGCGCCTGCGTATCCTCGGCTCGTCGCCCGAGCCGCATCTCGATGCCGTCTGCCGGATCGCCGCCGACCTGTTCGATGTTCCCATGGCTCTCGTGCTCCTGGTCGACGAGACGCAGGTCTGGTTCAAGGCCCGGTTCGGCGTCGAGGGACACGGGGTCGAACGCGAGGGGGCGCTGTGCGACCTGACGATTCAGGGTGAGACCGACACGGTTCTGGTCATTCCCGACCTGACGGACGATCCGCGCTCGGTGCAGAGCGCCCTCGTTCTCGGGCCACCGCACGCGCGCTTCTACGCCGGCGTGCCCCTTGCCCTCGAGTCCGGTCTGAACCTTGGAACCTTCTGCATCATGGACCGGGTGCCGAGGTCCGACTTCACGGCGGTTCAGGCCCGCCAGCTTCAGGACCTCGCCGTCATCGCCCAGGCCCATCTGCGTCTTCACGAGGCGCACATCGCGGCGGATGCGGACGCGGCCCGGCGCCGCGCCACCGAAGGGGCGCTGCGCGACAGCGAGCAGCGCTTCCGCCTCCTCGCGGAGACCACCACGGACGTGATCATCTGGTCGGACCTCGACACCACCCGTCTCTACGTGTCGCCCGCCATCCGGACCGTTCTGGGCTATGAACCCGAGGACCTCGTCGGCACGAAGCCCCTCGATTTCGTGCATCCCGACGACGTCGAGAATTTCGCCCGCGTGCTGGGCGACCTCACCGGGGGCCGGATCGATCACGCCTCCACCTGCCAACGCTACCGCCGGAAGGACGGCTCCTGGCTGTTCATGGATGTGTGTCAGAGCCTCGCGCGCGATCCGGCGACGGGCGAGCCGGACGGATACGTGACGTCGCTGCGGAACATCACGGCGCGCAAGGCCGACGAGCGGCGTATCGCCCATCTCGCCCTGCACGATTGCTTGACCGACCTCCCCAACAGGACGCTGTTCTGGGAACGCCTCGCGGAGCAAGCCGAGGCGGCGGGCCGCAACGGCACCCGCGTGGCGGTGCTCACCTGCGACCTCGACCGCTTCAAGCAGGTCAACGACACCTTCGGTCATCCGGCCGGCGATCATCTTCTTCAGGTTGTCGCCGGGCGCCTGCGCGCCGCCGTGCGTGGGACCGACACGGTGGCGCGTCTCGGCGGAGACGAGTTCGCCATCCTACTCGGGCGGATCGAGCGCGCCGATGCCGCGACCGCCCTCGCCCGGCGCATCATCGCGTCGATCAATCGGCCCATCGTGTTCAACGGCCATCGCATGAGTGTCGGAGCGAGCATCGGCATCGCCGTCGAGGCCGGCAACACCCTCGACGCCATGGCACTCTTCAAGCGGTCCGATGCCGCCCTCTACCAAGCCAAAGCCGCCGGGCGGAACACCTATCGGGTTCATGATCCGAATTCCGACGCAGCCTCGGTGGCGGCCGGCCTCCTGAAGGCGGAGATGGAGCGCGCGATGAAGCGCGGCGGCTTCCTCCTCAACTACCAGCCCATCGTCGACCTCGCGACGGGCGGGATCGCGGGCTTCGAAGCGCTGTTGCGGTGGCGGCACCCGCGCCGAGGCAACATCGCGCCGAGCGAATTCATTCCGCTAGCGGAGCAGAGCGGACTGATCGTGCCCCTCGGCGCCTGGGTGCTGAAGGAGGCCTGCCGGGCGGCCGCCTCCTGGCCCGACCCCCTCAGGGTCGCCGTCAACGTCTCGGCGATCCAGTTTCAGCAGACCGGCATGGAGGAGACCGTCCTGCACGCCCTCACGGCGTCGGGCCTGGCCCCGCACCGCCTGGAACTCGAGATCACCGAAACGATGCTGATGCAAAAGACCGAAACGGTCTGCCGCGCCATGGAGAGCCTGCGCCGGCTCGGCGTCCGCATCGCCCTCGACGATTTCGGGACGGGATATTCGAGCCTGAGCTACCTTCACCAGTTCAGCTTCGACACGATCAAGATCGACCGCTCTTTCGTCGCCGGCATGGCGGATCAGAAAACGGCGGCCATCACCCGGGCCATCGTGGCCCTGGGAACGGGGTTCGGTGCCCGGGTGATCGCCGAGGGGGTCGAGACCGAGGAACACCTCGCGTTCGTGCGCGCGGCGGGGTGCACCGATGTTCAGGGCTTCCTGTTCGATCCCCCCCTTCCGGCTCCGGAGATCACCCGTCTCATCGAGAGCGGCCGCCTGAGGCTGGCCGCCTGATGTCGGCCGGCGGGACGGGCCCGCCGGCGAAGGCCCCTCAGCCTTCCTTGAAGCCGTATTCCGGCACGCCGTCCTCGTTGTCGTAATACTTGTACGGGAGGAACTTGCCGGAGAGATTCATCTTGACCCTGTCGCCCTTATTATTGGGCTCTCGCTCCATGGTCATGTTGAAGTCGATGGCCGACATGATGCCATCTCCGAAATCTTCCTGGATCAGCTCCTTCCAGGTGGTGCCGTAGACCATCACCAGTTCGTAGAAGCGGTAGATCAGGGGGTCGGTGGGCGGCATCTGCGGGATCGAGCCGCGATAGGGCGCCTCGTTCAGCATCCGCTCCTCGGCTTGGCTGAGGCCGAACAGGGCGGCGGCCTTGGCGGCCTGCGCTTTGGGCAGTTTCATCTGGCCCATGCAGGCGGCGGTGATGAGGATCGGGGAGAGGCCACCGATTTCGGCCTGGATGTGCTTCCAGGTCCAGCCCTTCTCGCGCTTGATGTCGAGGAGCTTCTCGGTGAGGTCTTCACGCTTCATGCGCGTCTCCGGGGTGTTGTTGGCGGCGGCGCCTCGCCTGATGCGAAGGGCCGTAACGGACCCCTCTCCATCAAGGGTCGTGCCACCTGCCCGAAGCCCGGCCCCGCGATCCGGCCAGGGCCGCGAGAAACCCCGGGTGCCCGGCGTCAGTTCGCCTCGCTCACCCGCTTCACCTTCTGCTCCCGCTTGAACGCCGTGATCGCTGACGCGCAGGCCGAAGACAGGTTCTTCATGTTCGTGCGGAAGCACGCCTCGACCTCGGGGCCACCCGGCGCGTGATCGCCGCAGAATTCGAAGTAGTCGCCGGTGCAGGAGCGCTTCAGGACGTCGCGCATGGCGGCGGGATCGGCCTGGGCGGCGAGGGGAGCGAGGCCGAGGCCGAAGGCGAGCAGGGTCTTGATGACGCGTGACATGGGATTGGCGGTCTCCTTTTGCGGTGTGATTGGCACGGGACCGCGCCAGAACCATGGCGGCCAGGCGCCGCCGCCTCAGGCCCGCAACACGGGGGCGCGGTAGAAGATGCCGCCGGCCTCACCGGTGAGCTCGACGACCCACGTTCGTGTCGCATCGCGGTGGAGTGGAGCGGGAACCCGGCAGGCCCGGGCCAACCGGTCGGCGAGCTGCATCGCCTCGACGAGGAGCGAGGTTTCGAGGGCTTGCGCCGCTCGCCATACCATCGCGTCGGCGGATCGGATCTGGAGACGATACACGGAACGCGCAATCCTCGGCCAGCCGACGGGATCTGCTTCGCCCATCGGGTGTTGGCCGATCTGTAGACGATCGATTTCGAGGGCGGCAACGCGTGGGCGAAGCTTCTGCCCTCCAATCTGTTGTCCCTCCGTCCCAAACGGGCGCGGGGCGGGTCGCCTGTCGCAATCGGCGGATCTCGGCCAAGCTGGCGACTGGATTCCACCGCCGAGGCTCGGTGCGGCGTTTGGACGAAACCTTACCCGGTGCGGTCGAAGGGGGAGGATCGTTCGTCGAAGATGCAGCGAGTCAGGCCCGTGCGGACAACGAAGGAATCGGCGGTGATTCCTTGAACTGAGAAGCCACGGCGCCGAGGTCGCTGAGGTAATCGACCCTATGTGCCGTGTGAGGCGGCATCATGCCTTCGGTTTGGGCAATGCCTTTGCGGGTTCAGCCGGGGAGAGAGGCGCGGTGCTCGTTTCCGTGACGTGCCTGCCGGTGATGACGCCATAGTGCCAAAACAACGGGACGAACCTTCGCCCAAAGCTCTCGAGGCCGGGGCCTGAAGACCAGGCGGACCGGTTCGGTGCCGCCTGGGTCCTCCTACTCGAGCAACGCGCGGCCTGCGCGGCCATGCGGTGTCCACAGCCGAGGTTCAGCGGCTGGCCGGTCCACGTTGGACGTTCATTGTCCTTGCGTCACGGCGGCAGCGTCCGTCCCGCCTCTCTTGTCTCCCCGCAAATCCGAGAACCCGCTCAGCCTTGAACGAAACGGAATAACCGAGGTGAGGTCTTCCGGAGATTTGGAGCTGGAATAAGTCCAAAACATAACGCTTGCAGCGAGATTGCCGCGTTGCCACTGGTAGAGAGCATCGAGCCGGTTAAGTAGAAAATCTCTAAACTGGTTCAGTAAGCTATCACATATCAGTTTAGGTCTCACAGATCGTGTTCATCGCGTCTCAGAGTTCTCGGGCACTTGTCGCCGATCGGCGCGGACAGCGTTATGTTGTTGGCCTGTTGCTGTCCGGCGTCGCCGCGTGCGGTTTGTCCGTCACGCAAGCCTCGGCCCAGGACGCGGCCCAGACGGTGACCCTCGATACCCTGTCCGTCGAAGGCGTGGGCCGCGGCCCCGGCGTCGCCGGGAGCGAGCCGGGCGGTGCCCGTGGGGCGGTTCCGGGCTACGTCGCCGCGCGCAGCGTGGTGGCGACGAAGACCGACACCCCGATTCTCGAGACGGCCCAATCGGTGTCCGTGATCGGACGCAAGCAGATCGAGGACGCCAACGCGCTCTCCATCAACCAAGCCCTGCGGTACACGCCCGGCGTCACCACCGAGCAACGCGGTGGCGCCGGCTCCACCCGCCTCGAACAGTTCCTCATCCGCGGGTTCAACGCCCCGGTCTTCCTCGACGGCATGGCGCTCATCGCCGGGCGCGACGCCAACGCCACCATCGATCCCTACCGTCTGGAGCGCATCGACGTCATCAAGGGGCCGGCCTCGGTGCTCTACGGTCAGTCGGGGCCGGGCGGCATCGTCAACCTCGTCTCCAAGGTGCCGCGCTTCGTGCAGCACGGCGAGGTCTTCGTGCAGGGCGGCGGCTTCAACGAGGTGCGCGGCGGCGTCGACATCGGTGGGCCGATCGCTTCCGACGTGCCGGGCCTCGCCGACCAGTTCGCCTATCGCATCGTCGGGTTCGGCTGGAAGGGCGACGGCCCCGTCGACACCACGAAGGTCGAGCGCGTCCTCATCAATCCGAGCGTGACGTGGCGGCCCTCCTCCGACACCTCGCTCACCGTCATCGCCAACTACCAGCGCGATCCGTTCTCAGGGTTCTACGGCGGCTTCCCGGCGGTCGGGACGGTGTTTCCGCGCAACTTCGGCAACGGTATCGTCGGCCGCCTGCCCGTCAACTTCTACGATGGCGACCGGGGCATCGAGCGTTCGGACCGGACCCAGGCCTCGATCCAGTACATCCTCGATCATCGCGTCAACGAACACCTGTCGTTCCATTCCGCCGGCCGGTATCTCCGCACGCAGGGCGACTACCGCAGCGTCTACAGCGCCTTCAGCCCCCTGAACGGGCCGAATGCCTCCGGCCCTCTGCTCCCCCGCGCGGTGACCGGCACACAGGTCGATGCCGAAGCCTATACGATGGACACCAATGCGGTGATGACCTTCGATACGGGCTTCGTCGCGCACACGGCCTTGCTGGGCGTGGACCACCGAAGCTTCAGTACCCGGACCCTCGGGGCTCCTTTCCCGGCCACGCTGAGCCTGAACGCCCTGGCGCCGGACTACGCCATGCCCATCGCGTTCCCGGCCTTCACCACGGCCTCCCGTGTCGATGCCGAGCAGACCGGCGTGTACTTTCAGGATCAGGCGAAGCTCGACCGTCTCGTCCTGACGCTCGGCGGACGCTACGACGTCGCCCGCCAAACGGGCCCGACCCGAAGCTTCAATAACGGAAACAGCACTCTCGTCCGCCAGGACGCCCCGGCCGACGCCTTCACGGGCCGGGCGAGCCTTCTCTACCTGTTCGAGTCCGGCGTGGCGCCGTACGTATCCTACAGCCAGTCCTTCGAGCCCATCGTCGCCGGCCGGGTGTTCGACAGCGCCTTCGGCACCGTCGGGCGCGTGCCCGACCCGCAATTGAGTGACCAGTACGAGGCCGGCATCAAATACCAACCTCCCGGCACCGACATCCTCATCACCGTCGCCGCCTTCGACATCCGGCAATCGAACCGCACCACGGCCGATCCGGCGCGTCAGGGCTTCGTGGTGCAGACCGGGCAGGTCGGCGTGCAGGGTATCGAATTCGAGGCGCGGGCGAACCTCGCGGAGGGACTGACCCTCACCGGCGGCTTCTCGCTCCTCGACGCCCGCAACGTCCGCGACGACGGCCGGACCTTGAACGACCTGACCCAGCAGAACGTCGCCCTGCAGGGCCGCCGCCCGGTGCTGGTGCCGGATAAGACGGCTTCCTTGCTCGCCACCTACCGTTTCCTTGACGGGCCGATGCTCGGCCTCGAAATCGGCGGCGGCGTGCGTTACCTCGGTCCGTCCTGGGGGGATGCCGCCAACACCTTCAAGGTGCCCGAGAGCGTTCTCGTCGACGCCATCGCCTCCTACGACCTGAAGCACTTCGATCCGACGCTGCAGGGCTTCTCGGTGCAGGTGAACGCCACCAACCTCCTCGACGAGACCTACGTCAGCGGCTGCAACGGCTACACGAGTTGCTATTACGGCCTGCCGCGCACGGTCTACGCCACCCTGCGCTACCGCTGGTAAGGGAGGCGCCGGACATGAAGAACGGCTTTCGCCAATCCATGGCCTGGCTGCACACCTGGGCCGGCCTGGTGGTGGGCTGGGTGCTGCTCGCGGTCTTCGTCAGCGGCACGGCGAGCTATTACCGCGCCGACATCTCGCGCTGGATGCGGCCGGAACTCCAGGGCGTCCGGGCCGCCACCGATCCGGCGGCCCTGGCGCGGGCCGCCGAGATCGGCGTCGCCCACCTCGCCGCCCATGCGCCGGGCGCGCGGACGTGGTTCATCGGCCTGCCGAGCCCCGAGATGCCGGTCCTCGACCTGTTCTGGCGCACGAAGCCCGGAACGCCGCCGGGACACGCCGTCCTCGACCCCGTCACGGGCGCCCCCGCCGCGATCCGCGACACCAGGGGCGGTGATTTCCTCTACCGCTTCCATTTCGAGCTGCACATGCAGCCCCTCTGGGGCCGCTGGATCGTCGGTATCTGCGCGATGATCATGCTGATCGCCCTGGTGTCGGGCATCGTCACCCACCGCCGGATCCTTTCGGACTTCTTCACCTTCCGGCGGGACAAGTCGGCCCAGCGCGGCTGGCTCGACGCCCACAACGTCACGGGCGTGCTCGCCCTGCCGTTCCACCTCATGATCACCTATACGGGCCTCGTCACCCTGGCGCTGATGTACATGCCGTGGGGCGTTACCACGGCCTATCGCGGCGACAACCAGGCGTTCTATGCCGAGAGTGGGCAGATCACCGTGCCGCGCCCCGCCGCCGGACGGCCCGGAACCCTCGCGCCCATCGGGCCGATGGTCGCGCAGGCCATGGCGATGGTGCCCGAACCCCTGGAACGCCTGTCCGTCCTCAATCCGCGCGATGCTGCCTCCACGGTGGTGGCGGTGTTCGAGGAGCCGCACGGCCTGTCGCACGCCCACCCGCAGGTGGCGTTCGACGGGACTACGGGCGCCGTCGTCGAGCTTCGTCAGGGCGGCCTGCGGCCGGCGGCCAAGACCTTCACCACCCTGGTCGGCCTGCACGAGGCGCATTTCGCCGGCCCGGCGCTCCGCGTGCTATTCTTCGTCTGCGGCCTCATGGGCTGCGCCATGGTGGCGTCGGGCCTGATCCTGTGGTCGGTGGCGCGCCTTCCGAAACCCGGGACCCGGCCGTTCCCGGGCTTGCGCCTCGTCCAGGCCCTCAACATCGGCACTGTCGTGGGCTTTCCGGCCGGCATCGCGGCCTACTTCCTCGCCAACCGCCTCCTGCCGGCCGATTGGCCTGGCCGGGCCGATTGGGAGATCACCGCGTTCTTCGGCGTCTGGGGGCTCGCCGTGCTGTTTCCCTTCGGCCGACAGCCGCGCCGGGCCTGGATCGAGGCCATGGCGGCCCTGGCGCTCCTGACCCTGGCGGTTCCCCTGGCCGACGTGGCGACGATTCCCGCCCATCCCCTCCGGGGTGGTGCCGGCGAGGCCGGGCTGTTCCTGTGGTTCGACGCGGGGCTCCTCGCCCTTGCCGCCCTGTTCGCCTTCTGCGCCCGCCGAATCGACCGCTACGAGGGGCCACGCCCGAAGCGGCGCGCCGCGCCGGCCGACCCGATTCGCACCGCCGGCGAGCGTCGAACCGCCCTGATCTGATCCTGCCTCGGCGGATTGCCGCCGGGGCACTTCCCGATCACGCCAACTTGGCGCGCTTTCCGAATGCCACCGCCAGGCGCGTCCGCGCCCGTTCGGGAATCTCCGTCTCGGACTCGATCCGCACCATCGGCATTTCCGCGCCGATGAGGCTTTTCGGATCGAAGGTGAAGAGGAGATGGCGCGGGCCGATCTGCAGGGCGGCGACGCCGTCGGCCTGGGTCAGGTCCTCGCCGAAGATCTCGATGAGCGGGCCGTCGGGATCGCCCTTCTCGATCTGGATGATGAAGTACCCCGCCGGCTCCTCCTCGTCGTCGGCGCCGGAGATGAGGCAGATGCCGTTCTCCTCGTCGTAGCGGACGCGCTGGACCGCGAAGGTTGTCAGGTCGTCGTCCATGCTCAACGCTGTCCGTGCTGGATGTCGCGGAAGAGGTCCTTGTACTGGCGCGGCTGGGAGCGCCAGTACTGCTTGGGTGCCCGTACCCGCGCACCGAGTTCGGCCGCCGCGTGCCAGGGCCAGCGCGGGTTGTAGAGAAGCCCGCGGGCCAGGGAGACGGCGTCGGCCTTGCCCTCCTGCAGGATCGCTTCGGCCTGGGCCGCCTCAGTGATGAGGCCGACCGCGATGGTGGTGAGGTTCGTCTCGGCCTTGATGCGTTCGGCGAACGGCACCTGATAGCCGGGCCCGAGGGGGATCTGCTGCGCTGTCGACAGGCCGCCGGTGGAGACGTGGATCGCGGCCGAGCCCCGCCGCTTGAGGGCGTGGGCGAGTTCGATGGTCTCCTCGACGGTCCAGCCGTCCTCCACCCAGTCGGTGGCCGAGACGCGCATCCACACGGGCTTGCCCGCCGGCACGGCGTCGCGCACGGCCTCGAAGCATTCGAGGGGAAACCGCATCCGGTTGGCGAGATCGCCGCCGTACTGGTCGGTGCGCCGGTTGGAGAGCGGCGACAGGAACTGGTGCAGGAGGTAGCCGTGCGCCGCGTGGAGCTCGAACCCATCGATACCGAGGTGAAGTGCCCGGCGCGCCGTGGCCACGAACCCGTCGCGGATGCGCTTCAGCCCCTCCGCGTCGAGGGCGTGGGGCGGCACCTCGTCGGCGCCGTGGGGAACGGCCGAGGGGGCTTCCGTGCGCCAGCCGTCGGGCGCGTCGGGGGCGATCTGCGCGCCGCCATCCCAGGGCGCGCGGCTCGACGCCTTCCGGCCGGCATGGTTGATCTGGACCGCGATGGGGATCGGGGCATAGGCCCGCACGGCGTCGAGGACGCGGCCGAGCGCCAGTTCCGTCGCGTCGGAATAGAGCCCGAGGTCGAGGGGCGAGATCCGCCCCTCCGGCGAGATCGCCGTCGCCTCCAGGGTGAGGAGGCCGGCACCCGATTGCGCCATCTGGGCCAGGTGCATGAGGTGCCAGTCACCGGCCTGCCCGGCATGAGCAGAATACTGGCACATGGGGGCCACGATGATGCGATTCTCGAGTTCCAGGGCGTCGAGGCGCAGGGGCTCGAACAGGCGGACGGTCATGCGTGGCTCTCCCGGACGGTTTCTGCCCTTCTGGCCGAACCGGCGCCCCCCGGCTAGGCCATTCTCGGCTGTGCCCGTCACCGGTTCGACGCGGGAAACTAGGGCTCGCCCCTCGCTCAGGCCACCAGACCGCGTGACCTCAGGCTGGTTCCGATCTCGTCGAGGGCGGTGGCGTCGTCGATGGTGGGCGGCGTGGTCCAGGGCTGGCCATCGGCGATGCGCTTCATGGTGCCGCGCAGGATCTTGCCCGACCGGGTCTTCGGCAGGCGCGCCACCGTCAGCACCAGCTTGAAGGCCGCGACGGGCCCGATCTCTTCGCGGATGCGGGCCACCAACTCGGCCTCGATGACGGCGGGATCGCGCGCGACTCCCGACTTCAGCACCACGAACCCGCAGGGTTGCTCGCCCTTGAGGGCGTCGTGAATGCCGATGACGGCGCATTCGGCGACGTCGGGGTGGCCCGCCAGCACCGCCTCCATGCCACCCGTGGACAGGCGGTGGCCCGCGACGTTGATGATGTCGTCCGTGCGCCCGAGCACCGTGACGTAGCCGTCGCCATCGACCACGCCCGCATCCGAGGTGTCGTACCAGCCCGGATAGGTGGTGAGGTAACTCGCCCGGAAGCGCGCCTCCGAGCCCCAGAGGGTGTGCAGGCAGCCAGGCGGCAGGGGCAGGCGCAGGGCGATGGTACCCATGGTGCCGGCGGCAACCGGCTTGCCGGCCTCGTCGAGCACGGCGAGGTCGTAGCCCGGCATCGGCACGCAGGCGCTGCCGTGCTTCACCGGCAGGAGGCCGAGGCCGAGGGGGTTGCCGGCGATGGCCCAGCCCGTCTCCGTCTGCCACCAATGGTCGATGACGGGGCGGTCCAGGGCGCGCTCGGCCCAGGCGACGGAATCGGGGTCTGCCCGCTCGCCGGCGAGGAACAGGCAGCGCAGGGCCGAGAGATCGTAATCCCCCACCCGCTCGGCGCGCGGGTCCTCCTTCTTGATCGCCCGCAGGGCAGTGGGCGCCGTGAACAGGCACACGGCCCCGTAGTCCGAGGCCACCCGCCACAGGGCGCCGGCATCGGGCGTTCCGACAGGCTTGCCCTCGTAGAGGATCGTGGTGCAGCCGTGGAGCAGAGGCCCGTAGACGATGTAGGAATGGCCGACGACCCAGCCGATGTCGGAGGCGCAGAAATAGGTTTCGCCGGGCGCGACGCCGTAGAGGTTCGGCAGGGTCCAGGCGAGGGCGACGCAGGTGCCGCCCGTGTCGCGCACCACGCCCTTGGGCGTTCCCGTCGTGCCCGACGTGTACAGGATGTAGAGCGGGTCCGTCGACGCGACCGGGGTGCAGGGAGCTCGGCGCCCCGCGGCCTTGGCCGCCGCGACTGCTTCCGCCCAATCGCGGTCGCGCCCCGCGATCAGGGGCGCGGGTCCCTGCGGGCGCTGCAGGATGAGGCACGCCTCCGGCTTGTGCGGCGAGGCCGCGATGGCCGCGTCCAGGAGCGGTTTGTAGGCGACGACGCGGTTCGGCTCGATCCCGCAGGACGCGGCGAGCACCACCTTCGGCGCGGCATCGGCGATGCGCACGCCGAGCTCGTTGGCGGCAAAGCCCCCGAACACCACGGAATGGACGGCCCCGAGCCGGGCGCAGGCGAGCATGCCGAACAGGGCTTCGGGCACCATCGGCATGGAGAGCACCACCCGGTCGCCCCGCCCGACGCCGAGATCGGCGAGGATGCCGGCGAGCGTCGACACCTCGTCGAGGAGGGTCGCGTACGTGATCGTGCGCTTCGTGCCCGTGACGGGCGAATCATAGAGAATCGCGGCCTGTTCGCCCCGGCCGGACGCCACGTGGCGGTCGACGGCGTTGTGGCAGGCGTTCAGCGTCGCATCGGGAAACCAGCGTCCGGCGACACCGGCCGAGGCGTCGAAGGCGCGGGTCGGCGGGCTCGCCCAGTCGAGGGCCTGCGCGGCCTCGAGCCAGAAGGTCTCTGGGTCGGCGAGGGAAGCTGCGTGAATCTCGGCGTAGGGGAGGTTTCCGCTTCGGGCGGACCCTCGGGGCGCTGTGGGATCCATCGTTCCTCCGGCTGTCGAACCGGTCGTGGATGCCGGCTTTGCCGCGAGCTTACCCGGTTTTTGCACTCGGCGTAGGCTCGACCTTCGCGATCGGCAGACTTGGCCGGAAACGAGAACCGCCGCCCTGGAAACCAGCGGCGGCGGCGAACGCTAAGAGAAAGTATTGAGGTCGTGAGGGGCTCAATGCACCGAATCGGTGTCGTTTCGGAGCCGATTCATCTCATCCTTGAGGAGAAGCTTCTTTCTCTTGAGTTCTGCGATGCGCAGATCGTTCGCCGAGGGACTGTGCTTGGCGTCGTGGATTTCCCGCTCGAGGGCTTCGTGCTTCCGGGCGAGCTGGGTGAGGTGCGTCTGCAGTGACATGAGTGTCTTCTCCTGTCTCGTTTCGACGAACCGGAGAGTGGCACACGATGAGCCGGCTGTCGAAGCCTATTGCCGGTCAAGCTTGAGGAATTTTGCGCGCCTGTCGAGAAGAGTTAAAGTTTCTTCAAATCACCGTTCCCGGGGATGGGCGTTCCATGTGCATGCCGGCCATGGGGTTCTTGCTCAGGGTCGAGCCGTGACGCATGGTTCCCCGAGGGCGTTCCGGGGTTTTGGGTTACGATGGCGAGTGCGTTGAACGACGACGAACCGGCGGTGTCCGGCGAGGAGCTGGAGCGGCTCAAGCAGGAGCACCGCGACCTCGATGGGGCCATCGACGCCCTCGAACTCAGCGTCGCCGGCGACCAGCTCCAGATTCAGCGCCTCAAGCGGCGCAAGCTCGCCCTGCGCGATCGGATCTCGTACATCGAGGACCAGATCACGCCCGATATCATCGCCTGAGGCCGGCCGCGGCCCCCGGTGGGGCCGCCCTTGCGGCAACCGGGCTGCTTTTGTATTCGGCGGGATCGGGCGTCGCGAGCCCATCGGCCTGTTTTCGACCGCGATAGGGATGTGACGACGATGGCGGGAGCCACCCCGGTCGCGATCATCATGGGCAGCCAGTCCGACTGGGCGACCATGTGCCATGCCGCCGAGACCCTCGATGCCCTCGGCGTCGCCCATGACGACCGCATCGTCTCGGCCCACCGCACGCCCGACCGCCTCGTGGCCTTCGCCAAGGGGGCGAAGGCCGAGGGGTTTCAGGTGGTGATCGCCGGGGCCGGCGGAGCCGCCCACCTGCCGGGCATGACGGCCGCCATGACCCCCCTCCCCGTCCTCGGCGTGCCCGTGGAATCGAAGGCCCTGTCGGGCCAGGACAGCCTGCTTTCCATCGTGCAGATGCCCGCCGGCATTCCGGTCGGCACCCTCGCCATCGGCCGGGCCGGCGCCGTCAACGCGGCGCTGCTGGCAGCCGCCATTCTGGCCCTGACGGATGCGGCCCTGGCGGCCCGCCTCGAAGCCTGGCGCGCCGCGCAGACCGCGAGCGTCGCCGAACACCCGCAGACCTGACTTCACGGTGACACCTGTCTTGACCGCTCGTCCCACGCTTCAGCCCGGCTCCACCCTCGGTATCGTCGGCGGCGGCCAACTCGGCCGCATGATCGCCCTCGCCGCCGCCGATTTCGGCCTCAAGGTCCACGTCTTCGCCCCCGACGACGACAGCCCGGCCTTCGACGTCTGCGCGGCGCGGACCGTGGCGGCCTATGACGACGTGGCGGCCCTCGCGCGCTTCGCGTCGAGCGTCGACGTGGTGACTTATGAGTTCGAGAACATTCCCGCCGCCGCCGCCGAGGCCCTGGCGGCGAAGGCACCCCTGCATCCCAACGCGACGGCGCTGGCCACCACCCAGGACCGCTTGACGGAAAAGGCCTTCATCAACGGGCTCGGCATCGAGACGGCGCCGTTCCGGGCCGTCGACACCGCCGACGACCTCGTGCGGGCGCTCGCCGAGATCGGCCGCCCGGCGGTCCTGAAGACCCGGCGCTTCGGCTACGACGGCAAGGGCCAGCGCATGATCCGGGCCGAGGGAGAGATCGATGCCGCCGCCATCCTGGCCGAGTTCGGCGGCGCGCCCTGCATCCTCGAAGGCTTCGTGCCGTTCGAGGCGGAGGTGTCCGTGGTCGCCGCGCGCGGCGCCGACGGTGCGTTCGCCGCCTACGAACCCTGCGCCAACGAGCACCGCGACCACATCCTCGCCGTCACCCGCGTCCCCGCCCCCGGCATCGCGCCCCAGACCGAGGCCGCCGCCCTCGGCATGGCCCGGCGCATCGCCGAGGCCCTCGATTATGTCGGGGTCCTCGCGGTCGAAATGTTCCTGGTGCCGCAGGGGGATGGCCCGGCCCGGGTCGTGGTCAACGAGATCGCGCCCCGCGTGCACAATTCCGGGCATTGGACCATCGAGGGCGCCCTCACCTCGCAGTTCGCCCAGCATGTCCGCGCCGTCTGCGGCTGGCCCCTGGGCGATCCCGCCCGCACCGGCGGCATGGCGGTGGAGATGCACAACCTCATCGGCGCCGAGGCGGACGATTGGGCGAGCCTCCTCGCGCAGGACGGCGCCCACCTGCACCTCTACGGCAAGGGCGAGGCCCGCCCCGGCCGCAAGATGGGCCACGTCACCCGGCTCCTGCCCCGATCCTGAAACTAACCGTGAGCGTGCCCATGTCGAGCCTAACCCTCGCCGCCGCCCAGACCCTCGTCGCCAAGGCCCTCGCGACCGCGCGGGCTCAGGCGATGAAACCCCTCGTGGTGGTGGTGTTCGATGCGCGCGGCGCCCTCAAGGCGCTGGCCGCCGAGGACGGCACCTCCCTGCGTCGCGCCGAGATCGCCATGGGCAAGGCCAACGGGGCCCTCGCCCTCGGCATCGGCTCGCGGGCCATCGCCAAACGCGCCGAGGAACAGCCGACCTTCGTGGCCGCCGTGAGCCACCTCGTCGGCGCGGCCGCCCTGGTGCCGGTGCCGGGCGGCGTCCTCATCCGCGACGGCGAGACTCTTCTCGGAGCTGTCGGCATCTCGGGCGACACCTCCGACAACGACGAACTCTGCGCCGTCGCCGGCATCGAGGCGGCGGGGTTCACGGCCCAGACCGGGGCCTGAGACGCGCGCGATGACCGCGCCGGACCCGTACCGGCGCCGCTGCCTCGCCGGGCTCGCCGCGCTCGCCCTGGTCCGGCCTGCTCGCGCCGCGCCCGCCGGCCTCTATCGACGCGGCAACGACGCCGATCCCGGGACCCTCGATCCCCACCGCGCCTCGACGACGGCGGAGGCGCATATCCTGCGCGATCTCTACGAGGGCCTGCTCACCTACGACAATCACGGCCGCCTCATCCCCGGTGTCGCCGAAGCCTGGACGGTCTCGCCGGACGGCCTGACCTACACCTTCACCCTGCGGGCGACGGCGCGGTGGTCGAACGGCGATCCGGTGGTGGCGGACGACTTCGTGTTCGCCCTATCGCGCATCCTCGATCCGGCCTTAGGCGCAAAGTACGCCGAGGTGTTGTTTCCCATTCGCGGCGCGCGGGCAGTGGCGCGTGGGGAAGCGGCCGCCGACACCCTGGCGGTCACGGCGCCCTCGCCCCGCACCCTCATCATCGCCCTGGCCCAGCCCACCCCGTATTTCCTCGAACTCCTCACCCACTTCGTCGCCCTGCCCGTCCATCCGGCGACGGTGCGACGCTGGGGCGACGCCTTCACCCGACCGGGTAACCTCGTCTCCAACGGCGCCTATGTCCTGCGCGACGTGGTGCCGAATGATCGCGTCCTCGTCGAGCGCAACCCGCATTTCCACGCGGCGGCGCAGGTCGCGATTCCGAGCGTGGCGTTCCTGCCGACGCCCGATCTCGCCAGCGCCGTACGCCGCTACGCGGGCGGGGAGATCGACTCCCTCGCCGATCTGCCCGGCGATCAGATGGTGTCCCTCAAGGCGCAGTTCGGCGGTCAGGTGGTGCTTGGCCCGTCGCTCGGCCTCTACGCCCTCGCCTTCGACCTGCGCCGCCCGCCCTTCGACGACGTTAGGGTGCGCCGCGCCCTGTCCCTCGTCATCGACCGGGAGTTTCTGGCCGAGCGCCTCTGGGGCGGAACCATGGCGCCGGCTTATTCCCTGTGCCCGCCCGGCCTTGAGCATTACCGGCCCTCGCCCGAACTCGCGGGCCGCGACAGCCTGCCCATCGACCGGGAGGACGAGGCCCGGTCGCTCTTGACGCAAGCCGGATTCGGGCCGGGGGGCCGGCCGCTCACCGTTAGGTATCGCTTCAACACCAGCGACAACAACCGCAACACGGCGGTCGCCATCGCGGAGATGTGGCGCGGCATCGGTGTCACGACGCGCTTCACCTACACCGATGCGAAGACCCATTTCGCCTATCTGCGCGACGGCCGCCCCTTCGAGGTGGCGCGCGTCTCGTGGATCGCGGACTACGCCGACCCGCAGAACTTCCTGTTCCTGCTCCAGGGCGACAACGACACCCTGAACCCCGGCCACTACGCCAACCCCGCCTACGATGCCCTGATGCGGGCCGCCGCCGCCGAGACCGATCTCGCCCGCCGGGCCGATCTGCTGTTCCGGGCCGAGACCCTGGCGCTGGCGGACCTGCCGTGGATCCCGGTGATGCACACCCGCTCGAAAGCTCTCATCAGCCCCCGCCTCTCCGGCTACCATCCCAACCTCCGCAACGCCGCGCCGACGCGTTTCCTCAGGCTGGCGCCGTGATCGGCTTCATCCTGCGCCGCCTGCTCCAGGCGATCCCGACGCTTCTCGCCGTCGTAACCGTGAGCTTCTTTCTCATCCGCCTTGCGCCGGGCGGGCCGTTCGATCTGGAACGACCCCTGGCGCCCGCCGCCATGGCGCAATTGCGAAAGACCTACGGCCTCGACCAGCCCCTCGGGATGCAGTTCCTGCACTACCTCGGCGCCCTGGCCCGGGGGGATTTCGGCCCGTCCTTCTCGTTCCGCGACGTGAGCGTGGGCGAACTCCTGGCGCGCGGCTTGCCCGTCTCGATGACCATCGGGGGGCTCGCCCTTTTGCTGGCCCTCGGGCTCGCGCTCGGCCTCGGCGTGGGGGCGGCCCTGCGTCCCGCCAGCCTCTTCGACCGGATGGTGGGGCTCGGCGCCGGCCTCGGCCTCGCCGTGCCGACCTTCGTGGTCGCTCCCCTCCTCCAGATCGTCTTCGGCCTCGGCCTGCGGTGGCTGCCGCTCGGCGGCTGGGAGAACGGAGCACCGTCGCATCTCGTCCTGCCGGTCCTCACCCTCGCGTTGCCCCAGGCGGCGATCCTCGCGCGCCTCACCCGGGTTTCCTTACGCGAGACCCTGAGCCTGCCTCACATCCGCACCCAGCGCGCCATGGGCCTGCCGGCCCACCGCATCGTCCGACACGCCCTGCGCGCCGGCCTGCTGCCCGTGACGGCGATCCTCGGCTCCACGGCGGCGTCGCTCCTCACCGGCTCCGTCGTGGTCGAGACCCTGTTCGGCCTGCCCGGCCTCGGCCGCTATTTCGTCGATGGGGCGCTCAACCGCGACTACACCCTGGTGATGGGCACCGTGGTTCTCGTCGCGGTGTTCGTCGTCGTTCTCAATCTCGTCGCCGACGTGCTCTGCGCCCTCCTCGATCCGCGCCTGCGGCTCTGCCCATGAGGCGGATCGCCCGGAGCCTCGCGCGGAACCGGCCGGCCCTGCTCGCCCTCGGCGTCCTCGTCGCCATCGTCCTCGCCTGCTGCCTCGGCCCGGCCTTCACCGGCCACGCGCCCGAGCGGATCTATCCCGACCTCGTTCGCATCGCCCCGGGCCTCGCGCCCCACCCCCGGCCCGAGACCGTAGCGCCGGCCCTGGAGGGCCTCGCCTTCCGCATGCGGGCGACGGTATCGGACGTGATTGTGCGGGACGGCCACGTGCGCTTCGTCCTCATGGCGCCGGCCCCCATCGACGCGCGCGTGCTCACCTACCTGCCCCGGTCAGACCTGTTCGGCCCGGCGCAGATCCTGGCGCGGGAGGCGGAGGGGCGGCGCCTCGTGGTGACGGCGCCGGTGCTCGCGCGAACCTTTCTCCTCGGTACCGATGGGCTGGGGCGCGATCTCCTCACCCGCACCCTCGTGGCCGGGCGCGTCTCCCTCGTCATCGGCCTCGTCGCCACGGGCGTGGCGCTTGCCATCGGCCTCACCTACGGGGCGGTGGCGGGCTATGCCGGAGGGCGCATCGATGCCGCGATGATGCGGGTCGTCGACGTGCTCTACGCCCTGCCGTTCGTGTTCTTCGTCATCATGCTGCTGGTGTTCTTCGAGGCCGGCCTCGGCCTCATCCTCGTCGCCATCGGGGCCGTGGAATGGCTCGACATGGCCCGGATGGTCCGGGCCCAGACCCTGTCTTTGCGCCAGCGCGACTTCGTCCGGGCCGCCGAGGCCCTGGGGCTGTCGTCGGCGACGATCCTCGCGCGCCACATCGTGCCGAACACCCTCGGGCCGGTGGCCGTCGCCGCCACCCTGCTGGTGCCGAAGGTGATCCTGCTCGAGAGCTTCCTCTCGTTCCTCGGCCTCGGTGTGCAGGAGCCCGAGACGAGCTGGGGCGCCCTCATCGCCGAGGGCGCCCGCGCCCTCGAATCCGCGCCCTGGATGCTCGCCGCCCCCGCCGCCTTCCTCGTGGCGACGTTGCTCGCCCTCAACATCCTCGGCGATGCCCTCGGCCAGGCCCTCGATCCCCGCCGCGACCCGCGCTGAAAGCTTGGCGGAACCGATGGCGGCCCCGGCGGATTGCCAAGGGTTGTCCGCATGTGCGCGTGAAGGGAACCCGATGGCGACCAAGGCAGAGACCGTGGCCGGCCCCACGCCCGAGCGCGTGCCCATGGGCACCATCATCGACACCGATATCGCCGCCCGCCTCGACCGCCTGCCCTGGGGGCGGTTCCACGTCCTCGTCATCGTGGCTTTGGGCATCACCTGGGTCCTCGACGGCCTCGAAGTGACGCTCGCCGGCTCCCTCGTCGGAGCCCTTCGCGCCGCGCCCATGAGTTTTTCGGAATTCGATATCGGCCTTGCCGCCAGTTCCTACCTCATCGGCGCCGTCGTCGGCGCCCTGGGGTTCGGCTGGCTCACGGACCGGATCGGGCGCAAGAAACTCTTCTTCATCACCCTCGCGCTCTACCTCGCGGCCACGGCCGCCACGGGCCTGTCGTGGGATATCTGGAGCTTCTGCATTTTCCGCTTCCTCACGGGGGCGGGCATCGGCGGCGAGTACACCGCCATCAACTCGACGATCCAGGAGCTGGTCCCGGCCCGCGTGCGCGGCTGGACCGACCTCGTGATCAACGGCTCGTTCTGGATCGGCGCGGCGCTCGGCTCCTTCCTCTCCATCGCCGTGCTGCGTCCGGGCATGATCGACCCGGCCTGGGGCTGGCGCATCGCCTTCTTCGTCGGCGGCGGCATCGGACTCGTGATTCTACTCCTGCGAACCTGGATTCCCGAGAGCCCGCGCTGGCTCGCCACCCACGGCTACGTGGCGGAGGCCGACCGCGTCGTCACCGGCATCGAGAAGCGCTTCACCGACGAGGGGCTGACCCTCCCGCCCGTCGATCCGAACAAGCGCATGAAGCTGAAGACCCGCAGCCACACGCCGCTCGGCGAAGTGTTCGGCACCATGCTGGGCGGCCACCGCAAGCAGACCCTCGTCGGCCTCGCCCTGATGGTGGCGCAGGCGTTCTTCTACAACGCCCTGTTCTTCACCTACGCCCTCGTGCTCCAGCGCTTCTACGGCGTACCGGGCGACCATGTCGGCTGGTACCTGCTGCCCTTCGCACTCGGTTCCTTCCTCGGGCCGCTGCTGCTGGGCCGCCTGTTCGACACCTGGGGCCGGCGACAGATGATCGCTTTCACCTACGGCATCTCGGCGGTGCTGCTCACGATCACCGGTTACCTGTTCAAGATCGAGGTGTTCGGCCCCGTCGGTCAGACGGCCGCCTGGATGGTGGTGTTCTTCTTCGCCTCCGCCGCCGCGAGCGCCGCCTACCTCACCGTGGCGGAGACCTTCCCCCTCGAGATCCGGGCGCTGGCCATCGCGGTGTTCTATGCCTTGGGCACCGGCATCGGCGGCGTCTCCGGGCCGCTCCTGTTCGGAGCCCTGGTCGAGAGTGGCTCGCGCGACAACGTTCTCATCGGCTACGCCATCGGCGCCACCCTCATGGCCTTTGCGGCCATCGTCGGCGGCATCTGGGGCACGGCCGCCGAGGGCAGGTCCCTTGAGGACGTCTCGAAACCCCTTGCGGCAGCGTAATATGCTCCGGTCTGATCCGTTCGGTGACACGACGAAACGCCGACACCCTCTCCTTGCAGGAGAGGGGACCCGTTGCGCCTGCTCGATCCGAAGTCATCGAGCGGACACCGTGTGAGATGACCGTTCGGGGTTCCGGCTGCAACCGTCTTCATGCGCACGTGTTGAACGACCGTTGCTTGTCGAACGTCCTCCGGGAGCCCTTCATGCGATTCGTTCTCTTCACATCCGTCGCGGCCGTCCTCGCGACATCGGCTCTCGCCCAAGGCAACGGCCCCGCCGAGATCCGGCAGCCCGGGCCGCCCCGGATCACCACGCCCGGAACGCCCGACGCGCCCGTAGTGAAGCCGGGCGGCCTCGACAACAGCGGTCCGGGCTCCATCGGATCGGTGGCACCCGGGGCCACGGGCGCGGAAACCCGCTCGAACAATTCCGGAGCCAGCGGCAACGCCGAGCAGAACACCAAGCCCATCGGCAACACGGGCGGTGGCGGCGGCGGCGAAAGCTGAGGTCTATCCCCGACGCCCGTCGAAGAAGGCCCGCAGCAGGTCCGCCGCCTCGGCCTCGCGAAAGCCACCATAGACCTCCGGCGCATGGTGGCAGGTCGGCTGGTTGAACACGCGCGGACCGTGTTCGACCCCGCCGCCTTTGGGGTCGTAGGCTCCGAAATACAGGCGGCGGATGCGGGCGAACGCGATCGCCCCCGCGCACATGGCGCAGGGTTCGAGCGTGACATAGAGGTCGCAGCCCGTCAGGCGTTCGTCACCGAGGATTTGGCACGCCGCCCGGATCGCCAGGATTTCGGCATGCGCCGTCGGGTCCTTCAGGGCGCGCGGGCGGTTGTGCGCCGTCGCGATGGTTCGGCCGTCCCGCACCACCACCGCGCCCACGGGGACCTCGCCCGCCAGCGCCGCGCGCCGTGCGGCATCGAAAGCCGCGCTCAAGGGATCGGTGGGGGGCGGACGGCGCGCGGACATTACACGATTCCTAGCCGGATCGCCGCCACGGGGACAATCGCTCAGCGGAACCACATCGCAGGCGTGACCGTTTGGATATCGACGCGGTTGGATCCGCCTAGTCTTTAAGAAGGATTTTGCGATGAGCAGCACCACCGACAAGATCAAGGGTCTTGCCAACGAGGCCGTCGGCAACATCAAGCAGGGCATCGGCAATGCGACCGATAACGACAAGCTGAAGGCCGAGGGCAAGGCTCAGGAGCTGAAGGGCGAGGCCCAGAAGACGGTGGGCGATGCCAAGGACGGCATCAAGAGCGCTGCCGATACGGTCAAGAGCAAGCTTTAATCAAAGTTTGATTTCATACGCCTTCGTCGCCGACGGAGCGCGTAATGGACGTTGAAAGGCAGCCTCACGGCTGCCTTTTCGCGTGGAGCCCCGCGTCTCGCGGTCAATGCTCCCGCCGGGATATCTCGCAACGGCGCCTCCGCTCTGTTATGGGGCAGGCATGAGCGACAATAATGACGACAAGACGGGTGGCCCGGACGCCGCACCCGCCGCCCCCTCCGTTTCGAAGCCGGCCGAGGGACTTGCATCCTGGGAGCCCGCCACCGATGCCGGTGTGCCCGGCCCTTCGGCCGAGGAGCAGCCCCGGATCCGCAAGGCCGCGATGCCGCCGCGCGGCGGCGATACGCCCCTGCGCCGCAAGCCGGCGCCGGCGAAGCCGGCCGAGAAACCGGCGGCCTCCGGGGTAGAGTCGTCGGACGACGGTGCGTCGGTGCACGAAGGCGAGCGGATCGCCAAGGCGATCGCCCGCGCCGGCATCGCCTCGCGCCGCGACGTCGAGGTGATGATCGAGCAGGGACGCGTGACCCTCAACGGCAAGATCCTGACCTCGCCGGCGATCAACGTGACGGGCGAGGACCGGATCACCGTCGACGGTGAACTGCTGCCCGAGCGCGAGCGCACCCGCCTGTGGATCTACCACAAGCCGCGTGGCCTCGTGACGACGTCGCGCGATCCCGAGGGACGCCAGACCGTGTTCGAGGCCCTGCCCGAGGACCTGCCCCGGGTCGTGGCCATCGGCCGCCTCGACATCAACACCGAGGGGCTGCTGCTGCTGACCAACGACGGCGGCCTCGCCAAGGTCATCGCCCACCCGGATACCGGTTGGCTGCGCCGCTACCGCGTGCGGGCGCACGGCGACACGACGCAGGCCGAACTCGACAAGCTGCGCAAGGGCGTGACCATCGACGGGATGGATTACGGCCCCGTCGAGGCAACCCTCGACCGTGCCTCGGGCGACAACCTGTGGCTGACGCTCGGCCTACGCGAGGGCAAGAACCGCGAGGTCAAGCGCATCCTCGAGCATCTCGGCCTCGCCGTGAACCGCCTGATCCGCCTGTCCTTCGGTCCGTTCCAGCTCGGCGACCTCGAGGCCGGCTTGGCCGAGGAGATCCGCACCAAGGTGCTGAAGGAGCAGCTCGGTCCGGGTCTGTCGGAGCAGGCAGGCGTCGATTTCGAGAGCCCCGTTCGCGAGCCCATCGCGCCGTTCGGTTCGCCGAAGCAGCAGGCCAAGCAGCCCGCCCGCAGCGCCTCGGCGGCGCAGCGCCGTGACTTCGACGAGGGCGACGCCCGGCCTCCGCGCGGCGCGGAGCGCGGGGCTGAGCGCGGCCCGTCGCGGGGTGGCGACCGCCCGATGTACAAGCCGACGGCGCCCGCCCGCGTCCCCACCGGCGGCAACAGCGCGGGTCCGCGCCGCTCCGTCTGGCGCGCCGACGAGGAGGCCCCGCAGGAAGACGGCCCGCGCCGGGTGAAGATTCCGCGCCGTGGCGCCGACCCGAACGCCGAGCGCGAGGCTGCCGCCGCCCGGGGCCGCGAGCGCGTGGGCTCCATCGGCACCGGGGATCGCCGGGTGCTGGTCGAACGCCTCAAGGCGAGCCCGCAGGAGCCGGCCCCCGAGCCGCATCGCCGTGACCGCGCCTTCCGCCGCGACGAGGCGGGCGCCGCCGAGCGTCCGGTTCGGACCGTGCGGCAGGCCGATGCCCAGGCGGCCCGGCGCAGCGAGGCGGCCGAGCGTCCGCAACGCCGGTTCGACGCCGACGCCCGGCCTCCGCGCCGGGACGATGCGCCGCGCGGTCAAGGGGCACCGCGTCCCTTCGCGCGGCCGGACGGCGCCGAGCGGCGCGGTCCTCCGCGCGGGGGCGACGAGCGTCCGCGCAGCTTCAAGCCCCGCGATGGCGGCGGATTCAACGACCGCGCCGAGCGGCCCGCCTTCAACCGGGGCGACAAGCCCGGCGGGTTCCGGGGCGGCGACGACCGGCCGGGCGGTTTCCGCGCCGGCGGCGGCAAGCCCGGCGGGTTCAAGGCGGGCGGTTTCAAGCAAGGCGGCGATCGCCAGGGCGGCGACCGCGACATCGGGGCCGAGCGCTCCGGCGCCGATCGTGGCGGCTTCAAGCCCGGTGGCAAGCCCGGTGGCAAGCCCGGCGGGTTCGGCAAACCCGGTGGGTTCAAGGCCGGTGGCGCGGGACGGCCCGGCGGCGGCAAATCTGCCGGTGGCAAGCCCGGCGGGTTCGCTGGCCGTGGCGGCTCGGGCGGCAAGCCCGGCGGGTTCGGCAAACCGGGCGGGTTCGGTAAGCCCGGCGGCGGTGCCGGCCGTCCGCCGCGCGGCGGGGGCCGGTGAGGATCGTCGGCGGCGACCAGCGCGGTCGCCACCTCGCCACGCCGAAGACCGATGTGATCCGCCCGACCTCGGATCGCCTGCGCGAGGCCCTGTTCAATGTTCTGACGCACGCCTACGACGATGCCGTCGTGGGTGCGCGGGTGCTCGATCTCTTTGCCGGCACGGGGGCGCTCAGCTTCGAGGCCCTGTCGAGGGGCGCGGCTTACGCCCTCCTCGTCGACGAGGGCGCCGAGGCGCGGGGCCTCATCCGTGAGAACATTGAGGCGTTCGGGGCCGAGGGGCGCACCCGCCTGTTCCGCCGCGACGCCACCCGCCTCGGCCCCGTGGGCACGAGCGGCACCTTCGGCCTCGTATTCTGCGATCCGCCCTATGGGCGCGACCTCGCCCCCCCGGCCCTGGCTTCGGCGGCGGCGGGCGGCTGGCTCGTGCCCGGCGCCCTGGTGGTGGTCGAGGAAACCGCGAGCGTGGTCGTCACGCTGCCGCCGGGCTTCGAAGCCCTGGAACGCCGCGTCTACGGTGACACGGCTGTGGTCCTCGCCCGCTTCGCCGGCTGAATCCCCTCCGAGATCTAGCGCCGGCCGAACAGCCGCTCGATATCGCCGAGCTTGAGCGCGACGAAGGTCGGCCGGCCGTGGTTGCAGGTGCCCGAGAGCGGCGTCGCCTCCATCTCCCGAAGCAGGGCGTTCATCTCCTCGGGCCGCAGGCGCCGGCCGGCGCGGATCGAGCCGTGGCAGCTCATGCGCGACAGGATCGCGTCGAGGCGCCGGCTCAAGGGGCCGCCGCCCGCGTCGTCGCCGTCGAGGCTCCCCTCCTCCAGGCCGCTACCCACCAGGGCGTCCAGGATGTCGATGACGAGGGTGCGGGTCGAGGCGCCGGCGAGCGCCGCCGGGACCTCGCGGACCAGCACCGCGCCGCTGCCGAAGGCTTCGAGGGTGAGGCCGAGGCGTTCGAGGTCCGGTGCCGCTTCGAGGAGGCGGGCGGCGTCGTCGGGCGCCATCTCGACCACGTCGGGGATGAGCAACCCCTGGCGGGCGATGCCGCCCGCCGCGCGCTCGCGCTTCAGGCGCTCATAGACGAGGCGCTCATGGGCGGCGTGCTGATCGACGAGGACGAGACCATCCCGGGTCTGAGCGACGATGTAGGTTTCGTGCAGTTGCGCGCGCGCGGCCCCAAGGGGATGGTCGCCCACGTTATCGGACTCCGGAGACCCGGGGTCGGCCTCCTGGCGCAGGTCGGCGCCGGGGGGCGCGAAGTCGTGGGTGAACGCCGCCTGCGGCGTCTCTTCGAAGCCGGATCGGTGGGAAACCGCGTCCCGTGCCGGCGGAAAGCGGCCCGGCGCTCCGAACGAGGGCAGGCCCCGCGGGAGGGGCGGTGCCGTCGCGGGTCGGGCGCCCCAGCCCGTATGGGCCTGGAGGGGCCGGTCGCCCGTGGCGGGCGCTTCGACAAAGGGCAGACTCTCCCCCCGCAGGGCCTCCAGGGTCCGGGCGGCCGTGGTCGTCGCCGTGCGGGCGCCGGCCCGGCGCAGGGCTTCGTGGATCGCGCTGACGATGAGGCCCCGCACCAGGGAGGCGTCGCGGAACCGCACCTCGGTCTTGGCCGGATGGACGTTGACGTCGACGAAGGCCGGATCGCAGGTGATCGACAGGGCGAGAACGGGGTGGCGGTCGGAACTCATGGTGTCGGCATAGGCGCCGCGAACGGCGCCGAGCAGGAGGCGGTCGCGCACGGGGCGCCCGTTGACCGTGAAGTGGATTTGGTTGGCCGCCCCCCGGTGATAGCTCGGCAGGCCGACATGTCCCGACAGGGCGAAGCCCTCCCGCGCCATCTCCAGGGGGACGGCGTTGGCGCCGAAATCCGGGCCGAGCACCGCCGTGAGGCGCCGCAGCAGGGCGGCCGGCCCCGCCTCGCTCTCGCCGGGAAACACCAGGGGGCTGCCACCGTCCGAGCGCAGGACGAGGCGGATGCCCGGCTCGGCCACGGCGAGGCGCCGCAGGCCCTCGGCGATGGCCGCCGTCTCGGCCCGGTCGGATTTGAGGAACTTGAGGCGGGCCGGCGTCGCCGAGAACAGGTCCGCGACCTCGATGCGGGTGCCGCGCGGACTGGGCGCGGGACGTACCTCGCCCCGCACACCCGCATCCACCGTGAGGCTGTGGCCGGTTTCGCCCGTGGCCGTCCGGCTCGTCAGGGTCAGGCGGGCCACGGCGCCGATGGACGGCAGGGCCTCGCCGCGAAACCCGAGGGTGTCGATCCGGGTCAGGTCGCCGTCCGGCAGCTTCGAGGTCGCGTGGCGCTCGACCGCCAGGGCGAGATCCTCCGGCCCCATGCCGGCGCCGTCGTCGACCACCCGGATGAGACGCCGGCCCCCGCCCTCCACCGTGACCTCGATGCTGCGGGCGCCGGCATCGATGGCGTTCTCCACGAGTTCCTTCACGGCCGAGGCCGGCCGTTCCACCACCTCGCCGGCCGCGATGCGATCGACGAGGATCGGATCGAGGCGGCGGACGGGTCCGGGATGGCGGGATGGCGCGACGGGCATGGCGGGATTATACGACGGCCTTCACACGGCGGGAAAGCGAGCGGCGGGTCTTCCCCCGCGCCATCCCGCCCAGACATCGCGGATGCCCACGGGGCGGGGACCTGCGTGACCGAAACTCTGGAGCGCTGCCGCGCGGTGTGGGGGCGAACCGACCGGATCGCCGCTCCGCCGACCGTGCGGATCGTGACCGACGCGGTCTACCGGCCCGGCACCGCCGCCGCCGCCTGGAGCCTGACGGGACCGGACGGAACGCACCTCGACGGCGACGGCGAAGCCGCGTCCGACGTGGCACCGGCGGATTCCGCAGGCGCCGGGCCGCATCTCTATCTCGGGGCCCTCGCCAGCCATTACGGACACTTCCTGGTCGGCACCCTGGGGCGCCTGTGGCCGCTCCTCCACTGGCGCGGGCCCCCGCCCAGCCTCCTCTGCCACGCGACGAACGACCCCGCCGCCCTGCCCTTCCTCGGGCCGATCCTCGCGGGCTTCGGCCTGACGCCGGCCAACGTGGTTCGCTTCGACCGGCCGACCCGCATCCCCCACCTCGTCCTGCCCGAGCCGAGCCTGAAGGAGCAGGCCTTCGCGCACGCGGTCCATGCCGATCTCGTGCGCGCCATCGGCGCTCCGTTCTGGAAGGATGCCGTCGTCGACGGGGTGACGCGTCCGGTCTACCTGTCGAAGGCCCGCCTCGTCTCCGGCATCTCGCGCCTGCGCAACGAAGCGGATCTCGAGGCGGCGCTGGCGCGTCGCGGCGTCGACATCGTCTACCCCGAGCACTTGAGCTTGCCCGACCTCGTGCGCCTGTTCTCGGAGCGCCGGGTGGTGATGGGGACGGCGGGCTCGGCGTTCCACACGGGGGCCTTCGCGGCGCCCGGCCGGCGCATCCTCGGCCTGAACTGGGCGCCGCACCTCAACGCGAACTTTCCCCTGCTCGATGGCCTCAACGGCACCCGGGGCCGCTACTACCATCCCGTCGGCAGCGAGGCCGGCCCGGACGAGGGATTCCATTTCGGCTGGTCGGTGCCCGATCCGGAACGAGTGGCGGAGGAACTCGTCGACCGGGCCGCGGATTTTGACGGTTTGGACGCCCGTGATGCCGGGCGGGCCCGAGTTGGCCTCGGGGCTAGGATCGGGCGCTGGCTCAAGCGCCCCTGATCCGCCATCCCGCAGGGATCGACGGACCGGGCATGACGCTCAGGCGACGCCCGCGCGCAGGAGGTCGTGGTAGTGGACGAGGCCGACGGGACGGCCGCCCTCGATCACCACCAGGGTGGTGATCTTCATGGATTCCTGAATCTCGAGGGCCTTGGCCAGCAACGTTTCCGGCACCACCGTGCGGGGCGTGCCGCTCATCAGGGCCTCGACGGCGAGACTGTCGAGGTCGGTGCGGAAGACGTTGCGGCGGAGATCCCCATCCGTGACGATGCCGGCGAGGCGCCCGTCCGCCTCCACCACCAGCACCGAGCCGAAGCCCTTGGCATCGATCTCGCGGATGGCCGCCCGCATGGGCGTTCCGCGCGACACGACGGGCAGGCGCTCGCCCGTATGCATCACTTCGCGGACCTGGCGCAGGGAGGCGCCGAGGCGTCCGCCCGGATGGTAGATGCTGAATTCCCGGGCGGAGAAGCCGCGCGCTTCGAGGAGCGCCACGGCCAGGGCGTCGCCGAGCGCCAGCTGCATGGCCGTGGAGGTGGTGGGGGCGAGCCCGTTCGGACACGCTTCGCGGGCCTTCGGCAGGGTGAGGCAGACATCGGCCTCGCGGCCGAGGGTGGACTCGGGATTGGCCGTGATGGCGATGAGGCCGACGCGGTAGCGGCGGGCATAGCCGATGATGTCGGCGAGTTCCGTGGTCTCGCCCGACCACGACAGGGCGACCACCACGTCCTCGGGCTGGACCATGCCGAGGTCGCCGTGGCTCGCCTCCGCCGGGTGGACGTAGAGGGCCGGCGTTCCCGTCGAGGCGAAGGTCGCGGCGATCTTGCGGCCGATATGGCCGGACTTGCCCATGCCCGTGAGGATCGCGCGGCCCCGGGCCTGGCTCAGGCGCGCCACCGCCGCCGTGAACGCCTCCCCGAGGCCGTTGCCGATGGCCGCCATGAGGCAGTCGAGGCCATCGCGCTCGGTGCCGATGGTGCGCAGGGCCGAGGCGATGGCCGGTGTGACGCCGGGGGCCGCGTCGTTGGACGCCAGCGCCGCGTTCGGGGCCGTGTTCGCTGGAGCCATCCCGCCCCGTCTCCTCACTGACCGGGGCCGCGTCCGCGCGAGCCCCCAAACCTGCGCCTATGGCGCGCGAATGTGGTCGCAAGGCGGCCTGTGCCGAGGCGATCCACCGCCCGTTCGGCCGGGTCGTTGACGGCGCATTAACCCTGCCGGTTGTAGCAATCTTAACCATGATCAGCCCGGTCTCATCGGCGTGATCGCCCCCGAAGCCGGGGTGTCTCCCGCGACGGAGCACCGGGCTTCGTCACCAAGGACGACGGTTTCCGATGGGCGTGTGGCCGACAGAGGCATGGCGAAACGGGAGCCTGCGCGGCCTCGCGCTGACGGCCGCCGCCCTCCTTGCCGGCACCGGCGGCGCGACCGCGCAGGCCCTGCGCACCGACACGAACCCGAGCTACGGCACCACCGCCCAGACCGATCCCAGCGCGGAGGGATCGAGCGACGCCGCCACCGCCAGCTCACCGCGCCCCCTGCAACCGTCCGATACCGGCGCGGGTGTCCCGGCGGCCGGTGATGCGCCGGAAGGCGACAGCGGAGCCGGAACGCTGCGCCCGCCGAGCCGCGCGCCGCGCGGGTCCCTGGTGCCTGGCGCGTCGAGCGCCCCGAACAACCGCGCCCTGGGCACGCTCCTGCGCCTCCGCGCAGCCCCGGCCCGCCGCTTCGGCTCGGCCACCACCCGGATCACCCGCCAGATCACGCAGGCGTCCCCCACCGACATCCGCTTGACGCCGGTCGTCCGCACGGCCGTGGTTGGCGTGCCCCTGCCGACCGTCCTGCCCCTCGCCGGCATTCAGACCCCGGGCTTCCTGTTCGCGGGCGCCCTGCGCCAGCCGCTGGCCGTCGATCAGGCCTACGCGCCCCTCGGGATCAAGCTCGGCACCTTCACCTTCCTGCCGGGCTTCCAGCAGAGCATCGGCTACGACACCAACCCCGAGCAGATCACCCGCCTCGCGGCCAAGCCCTCCGTGGCCCTGCGCACGGAGGCCGACCTCGCCTTCCGCAGCGACTGGTCGGCAAGCGAGCTCAGCGGTGAGTTGCGCGGGTCCTACCTCGAGTACCCGGACAACCCGGCGGCGAGCCGGCCCAACGGCACGGGTGTGACCCGCCTGCGGATCGATGCCAGCCGCGACACCCGCATCGATGTCGAGGGCCGCTTCCTCATCGATACCCAGCGCACCGGCAGCCCCGATCTCAATGCCGGGACGGCAACGCGCCCGTTGGTGACGAGTTACGGCACCACCGTGGGGGCGACGCAGGTCTTCAATCGCCTCCAGCTCTCGCTGCGCGGCCTCGTCGATCGCTCGCAGTTCGAGGATGCCCGCCTCGGCGACGGAACCGTCATCACCCAGAGCGATCGCAACCTGAACCAGTACGGGCTGCAGCTCCGGGCCGGCTACGAGATCTCGCCGAGCCTGACCCCGTTCATCGACGTCCTCGCCGATACCCGCGTCTACGACCTGCGCGTCGATTCCACGGGAACGCGGCGGGATTCCGATGGCCTGACCCTGTCGGCCGGCAGCACCATCGCCCTCACGCGCTTCATCTCCGGCGAACTCTCAGCCGGGTTGCAGCACCGCACCTACAACGACCCGACCCTGCGCGACCTCACCGCGCCGGTGATGAACGCAGCCCTGATCTGGACGGCGAGCCCCCTCACCACCGTCCGCCTCAACGCCACGGCGGGGATCGTCGAGACGGCGGTGGCGGGCTCGAGCGGCGTGCGCACCCAGGCCGTCAACCTGGAAGTGCAGCACGATCTCCTGCGCAACCTCTCGCTCATTGGGGGACTCACCTTCGCGGAGAGCGACTACGACCGGGTGAACATCTCGGAGCGCGGCTTCTCCGGCACGGCCCGGATCGACTACCGTTTCAATCGCTGGCTCACGATGCGCGGAACCTACGTCTACCAGCAGGTGAACAGCACCACCGCCTCGGCGAGCTTCCGCTCGAACACCTGGCTCCTCGGCCTCAGGGTGAACCCGTGATCGGCTTCCTCCCGCCGAAGCGGGAGGAAGCCGATCAGCGGACCATCGCCAGGGACGCGCCGGATTTCGAGAGGGCGCCATCGAGGGCGCCCCCGCCCTGGCGCAGGCGGGCCGTGACCGTGCCGCCGGGCTGGTAGAGGTACACCTCGCCGTCGCGGTAGTCCCAGGCCGTGACCTTGGCCAGATCCTTGTTCGGGCAACCGGCGGCGCTGGCCTTGTAGAGGTCGAGGGCCGGCGCACTCGACAGGGACACCTTGCAGCTCGCGCCCGTGGCGTCCTTGGCCGTCCAGCTGCCGACCACCGACGACCGCCCCGAAGCCACCACGACGGGTGGCGGCGCCGGCGGGGCGACGGGCGCCACGCTCGCCTCGGGAGCGATGACCGGCGTGGACGGAGCCACGGTGACGTCGGCGCCGGGCGGCGGCTCTACGGGAACGGCCGTGGCGCCGGGCGGCGGCGCGAGGGGCGACGTGGTGATGGGGGCCGACGGCATCGCCGGCAGCGTGGTGTCGAGGGCGGCCTGGGGCCCGGGGGAACGGACGCGGGACTGGGTTTCGAGACGCGACGACGCACAGGCGCCCAGGCCGGCGGTAAGCGCCAGGACGGCAACGGTCGACAGGAGCGGACGCGGCATCTTGAGGCAAATCCCGAACACGTCGGGGTCGCGGACACGACCCCCATGCGGGTTGCCTCACCGCCAAATGCGATGGCCGCAAGGCAGGTCTTCACGGGTTCTGGGGATTCCCGGGACCGCCAGCGAGTTTGCGCCCCGGTGTGGCCGGAACGCCGCAAGGCGGTGACTCAGGACGGACGAATACCGTCGATGGCAAGGCGCAGATGCTTGGGCCCGCGCAGGGCGGAGCCTGGCCGGTAGGGCGGCGGATCGTCCGCGAGGCGGGGATGGTCGAGGCGCTGCGCGAGGGCGGTGAGCGCCGCCTCGGCCTCGAAGCGCGCGAGGGGCGCGCCGACACAATAGTGCAATCCCCCGCCGAACCCGAGATGACGGATACCGCCCCGGTCGGGATC